>Ga0233425_10000364_pt1 | contig 118122 bp, 142 predicted proteins | sample Watercolumn_Towu_2_FD_181712 | JGI IMG/M metagenome (GOLD analysis project Ga0233425, IMG submission 181712) | Freshwater microbial communities from Lake Towuti, South Sulawesi, Indonesia - Watercolumn_Towuti2014_140_MG | ecosystem: Environmental > Aquatic > Freshwater > Lake | place...
GCAAGCTATCAACTTGATGATAAAAAAATAGGCGGTGGTATTCTCAGCCCCACGATATGGCTCTCTGCCTGTTTCTGTCCGGTTCCCATCGATTACGTACTGGCGCATCCCTTTGGGCCCACTCTATCTGTTCTGGTGCGTCCTGTGATTTTTGACACATTTTCCATTCTAACTGCTTCCGGTTCCGTCTTTACTCGTTTTGACATTCATCTTTTCAAGAAGTCTTTGTAATGTTGCAAGCTCAAAAAATAATTGAATGATTCAAGAAAAAATTGCAGGATCTGGAAAAATGCTTAATACTTTTTGAGAATTGTCGTCTTCAATGAATCAAAAGCTAAGGCTGCTAGCAATATTTGCGATTTTACCAATGCTGGTAATTTCGAGCTCACATATTGCAACAGCACAAACAACGGACAAAGAACCGGGATCTGTTCTAAAACTTTCACGGGAAAGCGTTCCTGCAACCATGCCAATCCACAAGGGATGGTTTGAAGGCAAACCCGTATACTACATCATAACAGATTCCAGCGACAGAAAACATGCATCCATGATCTCAAAGGCTCAAAAATGGAAAGTAGAAATCGCACCCCCGCTTGCCAAGACACCAAAAGACTCACTTGATGCAGTCTACATGTTCACAAATGGCAAAAAGGGCAGTGGAATTCACGGCTTCCAAGATGAGATCTTTACAAGCACTCCGGCACAGGCAGACAAATACACTGCAATTCGCTCAGCCGTGCATGTCACATGGAAGGACACATCAAAAGCAACTGAACTTGATTCAGTCAAAAAAATACTAGATGCAGAAAAAAGCGGTCTTGTCACACTTCAGACACTCAACGGTGTTGTTCTAAACATGCCACAAATTGTGTGGCCCGGAGGACAAATGGAGGTAAGAGCAGACAAGACTATTTCTGATGGTATGCCGTACGTTGGAGGCCAAGTCACTGAAATTGACACAAAGAAAATGAAAGTCACCTTTGTGGCACATCGAGGTTGGGGCCCAGATGGACGAGCCATTTACTATATTGTAACTGATGCAACACCAACAGACCCTGCAAAGATGATGGGAGTCATTGATGCACCAACACTTGCATCAACGCTAAAAAGTCCTGCGGCAGTGGATCTATTCCAGTTTATGAATGGAGTGGAAGGCTCAGGCCCAATGGGATTCCAAGCAGGAATTGCAGCGTCTGCACCGGGTGACAAGAACTACTCCCCACTATGGAGAATTTCCATGATAATGTGGAAAGATCCATCAGAAGCAAGAATACTAGAAACAACAGGCGACATCAATGCAATCAAGTCAGCTGGACTGATCGATGTTTCATTGGCAAGACCAATGGATAAAGATCATGTGGTGAACTGTCCGTTTATCAATCCGTTCCAGTAAAACGGATTTTCCTTTCTTTTTCATATTAATGGTTTAACAGTTCAAGAAAAAACTGTTCAATCTGGACAAATTCTCAAAAATTTAATAAAAGTTCAAAAAAATTGGGCTGACGCGCTAGAACAGATGTAACGTGAACCTTTGGGCCCACATCTTATTTTACCAATACAACAGGACAGGCGGCATTCAAAGCAACATTGGTAGAGACGCGCCCTAGCATCATTTCTTTTACCATTCCTTTTCCATGTGTTCCCATTACGATATAGTCGACTTTGTTCATACTGGCAAATGATATCAGAGATTCCCCAATTGTAGTTGATTCCAAAATTCTGCATGTGATGTGGATTTGGAATTTGGCAGCTTGGGCTTCCAATAAATGAAAGATTCTCCTAAATTCCGCGTTTCGACTAGCGGCTAGTGCCTTTTGTCTGCTTGGCGTACCGTTTACCCATTCCGTACTTTGATCTTCATCTGTTATGGATACTATAGTTATGGCAGCACCATATTTTTTTGCCAGATCCAACGCATGGCCAAATGCACGAATGGCATGCTTGGAATTATCAAATGGTACCATAATGTGGCGAATCAGCGTATTTGCCACTCCACAATGCTCCAAATCACTGCACACTATTTGGGGGTGATCCATGGATATGATGTGCACAAGACTCTAAAATGCTCCAGTCTGTCCACATCGAAAAGTCACACATCAGGGATAATCAATAAAAGAAGTCACATCAAAGTACGAATGGCCGCAATGAAGAATCAGAGTTATATCTGAATCATGATGTGAAGGCATTTGACTGAGCTGCCAAATCTTCTGAGTATAAATACGGCACATGCGCAAAAAATCTGGGCATGCCGCAAACAAAACCAATCGTATCTATTGAAAATGTAGTAGCTTCTGCTACCATAGACCAAAGACTGGATCTCACAGAAATTACAAAAAAATTCCCAGACACGGAATGGAACCCAGAACAATTTCCAGGACTAGTCTTTAGAATAAAGAGCCCAAAAACTGCTACTCTTATCTTCTCATCTGGTAAGATGGTTTGCACCGGAGGAAAATCCGAAGAAATGGCAGTAAAGGCAGTCAACTCTGTTGTAGCCCAGCTAAAAAAAGGCGGAATCAAAATCAAAAACAATGCCGTCGTAACTGTACAAAACATTGTAGCATCTGGAAATCTTGGTGGAAAAATTCACCTAGAGCAGGCAGCCCGTGTATTACCTAGAAGCATGTACGAGCCAGAACAGTTCCCTGGACTGATTCATCGAATGCTTGACCCAAAGACCGTGGTGCTATTGTTTGCATCAGGCAAGCTAGTCTGCACAGGAGCCAAAAAAGAATCAGACGTGTACCGATCGGTGCACAACTTGCACAATACCCTAGAAGACAAGAACCTAATGATTTACGACAGCTAGGACTGGACCTGTGCTCTGACCTTATCTAAAATAGAATCATCGATTAGTTTTTGCTCGTGTAGTATTTTGACTATCTGCATTATGTCCAGGATTTGATGTATGGTTACGCCTTCTTGCAGTAGTGCCTTGTCTGCTCCTTCTAGTCTGTTTACTATAACATAGGCATCTGATATTTTGCCGCCTGCCTTTTTGAGTTCTCTAATTCCGTTTATTACAGAGCCTCCAGTGGTTGCAACATCATCTATTAGGAGGATTTTATCGCCAGCCTTTACAATTCCCTCTACTAGCTTGCCAGTCCCATAGTCCTTTGCCTGAGATCTGACATAGACTAAAGGCTTGACCAGCTCATATGCCAATGAAGACGCAATTACTAGGCCTCCAGTAGGGACAGATGCCACAGAATCTATACTATCAAAGCCAATCTGCTCTGATATGATATTTTGCAGGTGCTTTATCATGCGCCTGAACTGGTGCGAATAGCTGGGAACTAGTCTTAAATCCACATAATAGGAGCTTTTCTTGCCACTTGCAAGGGTAAAGTCACCGAACTTGATTATGCCATTTTGGTGCAAAAACGTTGCAAACTCTTTTACAAACTCCATACCAAAATTTACTTGACTGGATTTATTTTGCTTTGTTTTGTGGGATAGTCATTGCCTGAGATCTGGTTAAACTATGGAATGACCGACGTGGTCCTTGATATAAAGGCCGAAAACCTCGACCAAAAAATCGAGCTCGACTCGCCAGTATTAGCTGATACTCAAGTCTCTGAAAAACTAGACGCATTGGATCTGAGCAAGCCAATTACACTTGTTGCGCTAAACTATACTCCAGCAATTCAAAAGATTTTGGCAATAATTTTTGAGAAATGCACACAAAAGGCAATGCCCAGACCCAAGGTCTTTGCAGACAAGCAAATAATGAATCTGGTTCGCGCAAGCCTTCCGCCAGAAAGCCAAGTGATGGCATTTGATGGAATTGAAAGCGTGGACTCTAGCTTAGTCTTTGTGGGAGAAATGGAGTTTGACGGCCTCTTTGGATTTGACACAATATCTACAAAACTGCTGAGGCGATTTGGCAAAGATCAGATACTATCTGCATATGAGAAAAGACATGGCAATCTTCCAAATCCTGGAAAAGACCTATCGACTATGGACGTAGCAAAAAGCTTTGCAAATTCATTCGAGATTTCTGCAATAGAAATAGTGGCAAACCACAAAGGTATTGCAGAAGTTGCGGTGGGCCATCCATCTAGTACCATATCCATCTCAAAAACAATGGCATCCTTTACCAAATCAATAGAAAAGCATAGAACCCTGCTAATCAGCACTGGCAAAGACGCAAGCAACGACACTTTGGGAAAATCCCTAAACTCGCTGTGGAACTGTTATACGGCAATTCGAGATGAGGGCCTAGCAATTTTGCTTGGCGAGTGTCGCGCAGGAATTGGCTCTGAGGCAATACGCCAATACGTAGAAGGCAGAATGAGCATAGAGCGTCTCCAAAAGCCAGCAAAATACGTAGACGGAATGGAAGACTTGCTATACCTATCAGAGATTCAAAAAAAGATTCAGATAGGAATCGTCTCTGTTCTGCCAGAGTTTTACATCAAAAAGCTAAACATGACTGTATTTGATGGAGTCAAAGAAACTTTGGAATACGTCCTAAAGCACCAAGGCGCAAGACAAAAGATCTCCATTGTCCCAGACGGCGCAAGAATTCTGCTAGGGCCAAATTGAGAAAGGCAACGGCGCACATAGTATTGCCAGTATGACAACCACAACATAAAGTAGTTTTCTGTTCTTTGATAGCGGCGATACATCATCTAGTGGTCGCACACTCATGTTTCTCATGCTAAATATCAAAATGAAAATTGCCATCATTTCATATCGCAGCAAAAACAAAACTCCAACGCTTGCATATGTAGCAATTTTGTGCAATTTTTGGCCAAACATTGCATGAGCCATATGACCTCCATCAAGCTGCCAAGCAGGAAGCAAATTCAAAAACGTGATCAAAAACCCAATCCATGCAGCAAACATCACAGGCGACATCAATACCTGTACATCCGAGCCGGCTTTTCCAAAAGCCCCAAGCGCTAATTGCATGAAAATGCTATCATCAAGCTTGCGCAAACCAACTCCATCAGTTACTGATGGATCCAAAACCGGTGATGTGTATGCCCCGTAAAACGACACGGCAACTGCAATCACAAGGCCTGCAATTGGGCCTGCTATTGCAATATCAAATATGATGTTACGATTAACCATCAAACCACGAGACTGTATTACTGCGCCAAATGTTGGAACCAACCCAAATACGGGAATTCCCGGGATAAAGTACGGCCAAGTCGTGCGTATTTTGTGCCATTTTGCCGCAATCATGTGTCCTGCCTCGTGCACGCCCAATATGCCAATTAGTGATATGGTATACAGAACAGCAAAGTCCCAAGGATCCCCAATATAGCTAAGGCTGTTTGCGCCAAGTGTCTTATAGTATCCATCAATCATTGCAAACAATACCACCACGCCAAACAGGATTCTCTGAAGCCAAGCGCGAGAAAGTATCTTTTTCTTTTTGGATTCTGGCGGTAATCTGTTTGCCTGGATTATTGTTTTATCATCATGTTTTTGCACAAAGCACACAATTCCGATTTGCTCTAGTTTTTGCGCCAGGCTGACAAATCTTTGAGCAAAATCCAAATCTGAAATCTCAAACTCCATTTTCTCTAAAGAAATGGATATTGCGCGAATCTCAAAGACAGACGATACAATAGAGATTACCTGTTCTTGTGTAGGCTCACTCATCATACATGATATCCAAGCTAGGCATTAATTGATTTGGAATTTCTACTTTAACGTTAAATATCGATTATCCCACAATAATCCAATGCAGATAATCAACCGCCAGACAGGAGATTATATCATACGTCACTGCGACCCAGGAGATCTCATACCTGTAATGGAGATAAATCTCAAGACCTTGCCTGAGCATTATTCAGATTATTTCTATGAAAGCCTGCTAGCCGAATTACCAGAGGCATTCCTAGTTGCAGAACACAATGGCAAGCTAGTAGGATATATCATGTGCAAAACAGAATATGGATTTTCAAATTTCAAAAAGCTTGGCTTTGTCAAAAAAGGACACGTAGTCTCTGTTGCAGTACTAGAAGAGTACCGCAAGCAAGGCCTAGGCAGAGCAATCATCGAAGAGTGCATCCAGGGAATAAAATCCAAGAGATGCGATGAGCTATATCTGGAAGTTAGGTGTAGTAATACAGACGCAGTCCGACTGTACGAGAAAATTGGCTTTGTCATAAAGCAGAGGCTCAAGGCATACTATAGGGATGGCGAAGACGCGTTTTTGATGGCCATCGAATTTACATACTAGATTCATATACTTACAATCAAGTGGTTAGCTAAATGACTCGGCGCAAGATCACAGGAATTTTGATTTTCTGCTCTTGCATTGTTGGGTTTTTTGTCTATGCGTATTTGTTGATGCTATCAGAGTGGAGCCCAATTGTTTTGCAGCTCTCAGTATTAATGATTGCAGGTGGAATCCTAGGTGTCATATCTTGGATTGGCTACATGATGGCAACAACAAAGCCTTCTCCATCATCCATACTACCAGATGACAAGTAGCTATTTTGTAATTTTGACATCCACTACTGTTTGGTAGTATCGCGGACCTACCGCTCGAACCATTCTTCCGCCAATTATTTCGGATTTTACAGGGCTGACCTGCAAATAGTGCTGTTTTGATATCTCTATGACGTCTTGGCGCTTGTCTGCGTGCTGGTGCGAGTAATAATGGATTACTCCGCCGGATTTTGTGGCCAAAATAGCAGAATCCAAAAATTCATCGGATCTTTCAGGCAATAGCATCAGGGTTCTATCACCTTTGTCCTGGAGTTGTTCTTTTACCACTTGAGTCGCATCGCCATTAATGGAGATGATTTTGCCCTTTAGCTTTTTGTTGAGCCTGATGTTTTCCTCGCAGAGCTTGGCAGCGTATGGATTTAGATCGATATTGTATACTGTGCAATTTTTCATCTTGGCTGCAACTATGGAAAACATGCCCACGCCTCCAAACATGTTGATTAGGACTTCGCCATCTTGGACCAAGTCTGCTATTCTTTTTCTTTCCGTGGACAGTCTTGGCGAAAAAAAGACCTTTTCCACATCTACTTTGAACCTACAGCCGTATTCTCGATACTCCGTCTCGGTATTGTCCTCTCCGGCAATTACCTCCAGGTTTCTGGTCCTAAAATCACCTGACACATCAGAGCTTTGGTAAAAAACAGAGCGAGCAGGGTGCACCGCATCAAGCAGGGCTTGGCCAATTACTTTTTTCTTTGATAATAATGAATCTGGAATCCTAACTATTATGATATCGCCAATTTGATCAAATGCAGAATACAGCTCCGATGCTTCGGTCTGAGTCAGCACTCCTTCTAGTGCTTTTTTTAGCATTCGAGTCAACGCTTGTAGTAGAATTGACCCGAGTCTTTTTGCTGCTTGTCTAGTCTGCTGCCTGCCTTGTTTACTCGCGGTCGTAGTGTTTGCTCGTCTCGTCTAAATGTGATATCTAGTGAGTTGAGGAATCTATTCATCGCATCTGATTTGCTCATTGGGGTGGTCCCGCGGCCAGCTTTTCCAGATTCACCCTCAAAGATTACCATTGTATCTGATATGAGATCCATTAGCTGAATGTCGTGGTCAATTATGATGGCGGATTTTGCAAACGATCGCACAAATCTCTGAATGAATTTAGCAATTGCAATTCTGTCTTCAACGTCTAAAAACGCAGACGGCTCATCCAGTGCGTATACGTCTGCCTTTTTCAGCAAGCATGTGGCAACTGCTACTTTTTGCAGTTCTCCACCTGATAGGTTTTTGATTGATTTGTTGTATAGTTTTTTGATTTTGAGTGGATCTACAATTTGTTCTTCTTCTATACTGCCAAAGACAGGGCCGCCATTTGCCTTGTCCAATACTGATAGTACCTCAACATCATAGTCATTTGGAATGTATTGCGGCTTGTACGAAATTGTAATTGCTTTATCTACCGTGCCTTCGTCTGGCTTTTCCACACCTGCAATCATCTTCATCATGGTTGTCTTTCCAAGTGCGTTTGCACCCATGATTCCCATTACCTCTCCACGTCGGACCTGGCCTGGCTCGACAGAGACTGAAAACGCAGGATAGTTTCGCTTTAATGCTGGATAGCTAATCAGGACCTCGCCTTTTTCAAAGTCTTCTGCAGATGTGGATACATCAAAGCTGAATTTTTTGTCGCGGAATCGGACATTTTCATTTGGCAAATACCCATCCAAAAATACATTGATGCCGACTTTGGTTGATAAAATTCCAGACACAATACCATATGCGGCAGGCTCGCCATACAATATTTCGATATAGTCAGACAAAAAGTCAAGCAGTGTTAGGTCATGTTCTACTACCATGACTGATTTTCCCATGCTTGCCAGGCTGTGTATTACTCGTGCTACTCCCCTTCTTTGAAATACATCATTGTATGATGATGGTTCGTCAAAAAAGTAAAAGTCAGCATCCCTTGATGCAGCTGCTGCAACAGAGATTCTTTGCAGTTCTCCGCCAGAAAGCTCCTTTACGTGGTGCTGGATGGAGTTTTGCAGGCCAAGCTCTTTTATGAGATCGGTTGCAGCTCCTCTCTGATCATATTTGTCCAGTAATTCTTTGCCGGTTCCATCAAAGACCTGAGAAATATTATACACTTGTTGCGGTTTTATTGCAGCTCGTATCTCTTGGTTTTTTATTTTCTCAAAGTGTTCCTTTAGTTCTGTTCCAGCAAATCTTTTGAGGATTTGGTCCCAGTCTGGCGGTGATTCATAGTTGCCCAAGTTTGGCTTGAGATTTCCAGACAGTATGGATACGACGGTGCTTTTTCCCATGCCGTTTCTGCCCAACAATCCGACGACTTCGCCTTTTTTGGGGGTGGGTAATCTATACAGTCGAAAAGAGTTTTTGCCATATTGGTGGATTTTGTCCGTCCCTAGTTCTGTTGCCAGGTTTACTATGGTGATTGCCTCAAATGGGCAGACCTTGACGCAGATTCCACACCCATTGCAAATGTTCTCGTCAATTTGCGCCTTTTTTATCTCCTCATTTAGTATGACACAGTCCGCACCAGACTTGTTGACAGGGCAGTACTTGATGCATTCTAGGCCACACTTTTTTGGCTGGCATAACTCCTTGTCTAATACCGCTACTCGGTGCGTCATGGTGTATTCTTTGGCGCGGTCAATTTATACCTCATTCGTGAATGGTCGTAATCTTAATACAGAACAATTAGGGCAAAAACTTCAAGCCGGCCACAGCGTTAGGGCGCGACCCAGTCTCTTTCCGAACCTGGAAGTCAAACCTAATGTCGCCACTGTGTTACTAAGGTGCGAGAGCCCTTGGGAAGTAGTGGTGCTGGCATCTTTTAATCAAATTATTATACTGTGATTTTTCATGATATCCATGCCAACCTGTTCAGTTTGTGGGGCTCAGCTCGAAAACGACATTCGATTCATGAACCACATGATGGAAAAGCACAACTTTAGAAATCCAACCGGCGGAACCCCCGATAGAAACTCTAGAGGCTACTAAGATAATCAAGCATCAATCGTACCCCAAATCCAGTTGCACCTTTTGGATTGTATGATTTTTCTTTAGAGCCAGCCTGTACCCATGCAGTTCCAGCAATATCAAAGTGAGCCCATGGTGTATTACCTACAGCATTTGCCAAAAATGCAGCTGCTGTTATTGTCCCTGCAACTCTGCCAGGACCAGTATTTCTAATATCTGCATAGTCTGATTTTATCATCTCCATGTAATCATCATTGATTGGCATCTGCCAGACTTGCTCACCTGTGTTTTGAGATGATTTTGAAATCTTGTCTGCAATTTTTTTGTTATTGGAAACTAGGCCTGCGACATTTGCACCCAGTGCTACGATGCACGCACCAGTCAAAGTAGCAAAGTCGATTATCTCCTTTGGTTTGTATGTTTTAATTCCATATGATAGCGCATCAAATAAAATCAGGCGTCCCTCCGCGTCGGTATTTAGGATCTCTGCTGTTTTTCCATCGTGTAGTCTTATGATGTCTCCTGGTCGATATGATTCGCCTCCAGGCATGTTCTCAACTGACGGTATGATTCCGACCAGATTGATTGGTAGTTTTAGCTCAGATGCGGCCTTTATCACGCCAAGTACTGTGCATCCCCCACACTTGTCAAATTTCATTTCATCCATTTTGTCTGCGGGTTTTAGAGAAATTCCTCCAGTGTCAAATGTGACTGCCTTTCCTACCAGTATGGTTGGTTTGTCTTTTTTACCATTATACTCTAGTATGATGAGTTTTGGCTCGTTTTTGCTTCCCTGTCCTACTGCTGTGATTCCGCCAAATCCTTTCTGCTTTAGCTCGGCCTTTGATAGTATGGTGCACTTTAGTTTGCTTTTTGCCGATAATGATTTTGCAAATCCTGCCAGTTGCGCAGGATTGCATTCGTTTGGTGGGAGATTTGCAATGCTTCTGGCATAGATAACGCCTTCTGCTGACACATTTGCACGTGATGCTATCTTTGATGCCTGATTATCTGAAGAAATGATTGTAAGATTTGGAAGTTTTTTCTTTTCTTTTTTGTATTTATCAAATGAATACAATGCAAGTCTTGCGCCTTCGACTGTTGCAGTGATTGCTGTTTTGGCATTTACTGGTAGTCCACTTGGAATAACTAGTGCATATTCGTCTAGGCCTATCTCGCTTGCCTTTTTTGCGATTTTGCCGGATGTTATCCTTATGGATTCATGAGTTATTTTGTGCCTTGGACCCAAACCCGCAACCAAGATTCTCTGTGCTGGTGTAATGCCATGTGTATGAATTATGGATATTGAACCCAGTTTTGCTTTGGTTTCTTTTACTGCTTCTTTTACTGAATTGACTAGTTTTTGGTCTGTTTTTGGAAATCCCAGTGGGAGCTCAGATTTTTCTGCTACAAAATAGCAAAGCAACTTTGTCTTTTTCTTGGCAGCGTCTGTATTTTCTGCTTTGACAAACACAGTTTTGGCTCGCACTTTTTGGCTCTATTAAGATTTGGACTATTGATAAATAGTGGATTTTTCTTAGACAAATCATGTCAAGTACAAAATGTATCTCTTGCGGAAAGAGCTTTTTTTCGCCTCTAGGCCACAACAAGTGTAATTTCTGCTCTAAAAAAGACGGAGACACTGGCATGGGTGAGATGGGTCACGGATCTTGTGGCTGCGGTGGACATCACCACTAAATTATTTTCTTTTAACAAATACTACTGGGCACTTTGACTTTTGGACAATATCAAAGGTAACACTGCCCAACATGTATCTAACAGAGCCGTCTCTACCACGCGTGCCCATTACAATCAAATCCACCTTTCTTTGCGATGAAAAGGACAGAATTGTTTCCGCAACGCTTTGGGAAAAGACAAGTTCTGATTTTACCTCGACGCCGAATTTCTTTGCTGTATTTTGTATTTCCTGTATGATAGAGTTGATGGTTCTTAGCTTTTCCTTTTCAATTATTTTTTGATGGCCAGACATTTCAATAAAGGAGCTTGACAAAATACCACTGTGAATTATCGTAATTAGGGATATTTTGGCATTGTATTTTCTGGCAAGATCCAACCCAAACTCAAATGCCTCAAAGGAGATCTGGCTTTCATCAAAAGGAACCAGAATATGTTTGATTAATGCTGGTGAGACTTCTTTACACTCGTCAATTGTAGGGCAGATTATCTGCGTGTCTCGTAGCACAGGTAATTTGCAAAATATTTGCTCTTATCTTGTTGTTTGTTCGTTTCTGATACAAAGCCCGTCCTTTACGAAAATAGACTGCCGACATGTTCTATCACTTTGTTTTGTCTTCAACTAGTTTGAACTTGGATAGTTGCTTGTATAGCATGAATACTATGGCTGCAATTATCAAAAAGTCGATAATGTTTGCAATCAAGTCTCCATACTTGAAATCAGATGTAACACCGGTAAGGCCGTTTGTTACCGAGTATTGTAATGTCTTGAGATCGCCAGAAGGCAACGCAAGGCCAATAATTGGATTAATGATGTCTGTTACTAGAGCGGTAACTAACTTTGATGCAGCTGCACCAATGACAAACGCAATTGCAAGGCCAATAATTCCAAAGGTCTTCAAAAAGTGAGCAAATTCTGCTACAAAGCCTTTCTTTTCTTCAGCTGATTTGTCTGACACAACATCTCTGGCTTTGAGGTGCTATATTGCAAATGATGGGTAAGTGGATTCGATCTTTTTGTGAAATTATATGACCTTCATATGGCGTCAATTGTAATTTTTCTACTGTTTGTAATCAGACTAGCAGAGCGCACAAAGACAGCTTTTGCATTTTTGCACTCAGTACTACAGTTGCTACTGTCTGTGAGTTTTAAGTTTCCAGTTCCCTTGGATTGCATAATGGCACTAATCAAAGGAATCAATGCAGCCCGGCCACCATATGCAGTTTTTCCGTCTACAAACCAAAACATCTCAAGCGCACTGGAGTCAAGTATATCCTTTCGAAGCTTTTCCCCTAGTTCGGTATAGTGACCGACTAGCAATAGTTTTCCTCTTGCCAAAAAATTTACCGCTTGTGCAAATTTGGTGCAAAGATAACATTGATTATCATAAATTACAAGTGGTGTTATTCTGTGCAGATCCACAATACCAATACGCCAGATCGAGATTAAAGCATTGAGCAGAAAATAGCTTTTTATTTAATCTGGAAGCAGCCTCAAAACATGACTTTGCCAGTTGTGTTTGATTGAAATGGGCCTCAACTATTACGCAATAAAAAAAAATGTTAGAAAAGCACGCAAGCTGGTAATTCGCGCCACCTCAACTGCTGGCTCTGGCCATCCGGGCGGCTCTTTTTCCATGGCAGAAATCATGGGATGTATATTTTTCAAGTATCTAAGGTACGATCCAAAAAACCCAACATGGCAAGACCGAGACAAGCTTGTACTATCCAAGGGGCATGCATCGCCTGGCCTGTTCTCAAATATGGCACTTGCAGGATATTTTGATCAATCCGAGCTGGATACTCTGCGAAAGTTTGGCAGCAAATTACAAGGACATCCGGATCTCAAGTGCCCCGGTGTAGAGTTTTGCGGAGGCTCGCTAGGAATAGGACTGTCATTTTCAATTGGCGCAGCCCTTGCTGCAAGGATTGATGGCAAGCCAACTCGAATTTTTACCGTCATGGGTGATGGAGAAACAGACGAAGGCCAAGTCTGGGAGGCGGCAATGACTGGAGCAAAATACAAAGTTGATAATCTCACTGCCATACTGGATAGGAATTTTATCCAACAAGACTCTTACACAGAAAAAATAATGCCACTAGATGAGGAGCTAGCCGGCGATGATCTTTCTGAGATGTGGAAGGATGCTAGCAGGTGGAAGACTGGAGACAAGTGGCGCTCCTTTGGCTGGAATGTTTTGGAAATTGACGGCCACAGAATAGAGCAGCTAGACAATGCAATCAAAAAGGCCACCCAGACCAAGGGCGCACCAAGCATTATCATTGCAAGAACCATCAAGGGTAAAGGAGTTGAGCACATGGAGGATAATCCAAAATGGCACGGTCAGGCTCCAAAAAAGGATTTTGTCCCAATCATAGATATGGAAATTGATTCCCAATCCATGATTGCACCCTCTATCATAGCTGGTGATATGACCAACCTTGAAAACGAAGTAAAGCGATGTGTAACCGGAAGGGCAGACTATATCCATCTGGATGTGATGGATGGGATGTTTGTTCCAAACAAAACATTTGATCACAACAAAATCCGAGAGCTGCGACCATTAACTGTCATACCATTTGATACTCATTTGATGATAAACGAGCCAGTAAAATTTGTCAAAGATTACATCGATGCAGGCTCTGATATTATCACGGTTCATGCCGAAGTATGTGATGCATCAAGCTTTGGCCAAATCCATGACACCCTAAAAGCAAACCAAGTAGGAATAGGTCTTGCAATAAATCCAGACACAGAGATGCCAGAGTGGGCTCTACCATTCATTTCAAAACTGGACCAAATCATAGTAATGTCTGTGGTCCCAGGAAAATCTGGCCAAAAATACATCGAATCCACTCATGAGAAAATGAATCGACTAAACTCGATTCTAGTCCAGCACAATTTTGATGGATATATTGAGGCAGACGGCGGAGTCACACTGGACAACATTGGCGCATGCTTTTTGGATGGAGCACGTGCATTTGTTGGCGGAAGCGCAATTATCGGACAAGCAGACGTCCGCGGGGTAATTAGAGAATTTAGAAATAAAATTGCATATGCAAGGCGCAAAATGCTAATCCAAAAGGCATTTGATCTTGGCGGCAAGGAACTAGTCGCAAAATGGATTGATTTGCACGTAATTGGCGAGAAAAAGAACCAGCTTAACGCAATAGCTAAGGAGCTTGGCTACGCATGATCGGCGATATGACTGATATGCGTACAGCATACGGCAAAGCCCTAGTGGAAATAGGCGAGCAAAACCAAGACGTCGTGGTTTTGGGTGCAGACACTACTGACTCTCTGAAAACAGCAGACTTTGGCAAAAAATTCCCAAATCGATTCTTCAATGTAGGAATAGCAGAAGCAAATCTGGTTTCTGTCTCTGCAGGCCTTGCACTCTCTGGCAAAATTCCATTTGCAAGCACATATGCAATATTTCTGCCAGGTAGATGTGTTGACCAAATCAGAAATGCAATAGCATATCCTTCACCTGGCGACAAAAAGGGATTAAACGTCAAGCTGGTCGTATCCCACGGAGGAATTTCCGTTGGTGCAGACGGTGGATCACACCAACAAGTAGAAGATTATGCTATCATGCGCTCTATGCCAAACATGACTGTGTTGGTGCCGGCAGATACTATTGCAGTATCCAAGCTTACCTGGATAATATCGCAAAGATATGGCCCTCATTACATGAGACTGACAAGATCTGTATCACCTATTGTGCACCAAGACTCGCAGGAATTCCAAGTAGGAAAGGGGATCACGATGAGGGATGGTGCAGACTGTACCATAGCTGCATGCGGCCTTACAGTAAAGATGGCACTGGATGCAGCCGAGTCTCTAAAACAAGAGGGAATCTCTTGTAAAGTAATTGACATGTTTTCAATCAAACCAATTGATGCAGAGTTACTTGAAAAATCAGCAAGAGAAACTGGATGCATTGTAACATGCGAAGAGCACAACATCATGGGAGGATTTGGCTCTGCAGTGTCTGAAGTAGTGTCGGAATTGTATCCAGTACCAATCAAGCGAATTGGAGTCAATGATAAGTTTGGCGAGTCCGCACGAGATGCAGAGATTCCACTACTTTTGGAAAAGCACGGCATAACATCAATTAATATAGCAAAAGCAGTCAAAGAAACATTGGGTAAGAAAAAATGAAAATCTTTCTTGACACTGCCAACTTACAATCCATAAAACAATACAATGACATGGGATTGCTTGATGGAATCACTACCAATCCATCACTATTAGCAAAAGAAGGCGGTGACCCACAAAAAGCAATGGAAGAGATTACAAAAATCATCAAAGGCGATGTTAGCCTTGAAGTTGTTGCAACAGACTATTCAGGAATGATGGATGAAGGACACAAGCTCAAAAAATACGGCGCAAATGTTGTCATCAAAGTTCCAATGACTGCAGACGGCCTCAAGGCCTGCAAGAGCTTCTCAGCAGAAGGCATACCAGTAAATGTTACACTGGTGTTTTCACCAAATCAGGCGCTTCTGGCAGCAAAGGCAGGAGCAAAATACGTCAGCCCATTTATTGGAAGACTGGATGATATTGGCCAAGACGGCATGTCACTTATTGCAGAAATAAAGCAAATCTTTTCAAATTATAATTTCAAAACACAAATTCTAGTTGCTAGTGTAAGGCACCCAATGCATGTAGTAGAAGCTGCAAAGATTGGAGCAGATGTTGTGACATTACCGCCAGATGTTTTAGGCAAGATGCTCAAGCACCCACTTACAGATAATGGACTCAAGGCGTTTTTGGCAGATTGGGACAAGCTTCAGGCAAGTCAGAAATAGGCTCACTCATAATATCCTATTAGCTTTTGCCAAAAAAGCTCGTTTATTCTAAAATAAATCTTCGATATATGCAGTTACCAATCTCACACAGTATTGTCTATTCTGAATTCGACAGTATTGGTAATTGATCATAGTTCTGCAATCAACAGATTGCTTTCTCAATATCTGAAAAGGATTGGGTTTACAGAGATTCTAACATGTGAGACTGCTGATTCTGGACTCAAAACCTTTCAGGATCTAATTTATTCTGGAAAAAAGTCTTTGATATTTCTTGGTTATCATTTTCCAGACAGTGTCGCATCGGAAATTGTGCCAAAATTATTTGAAATTTCTCCTGATGTTAAAGTAATAATTGAGAGCTCATTAAAAGAAGACGATAAAAAAATAGTGGATTTATTTTCAGAGGGCGTGTTTCATTATTTACCAAAACCAATACGATTTGATGACCTAACTAGAATAATAGAAACAATAGAAAAAGAAATCGAAGAATTTTCTACTATAGATGAAAGATTAGTTCTTGGACTATTAAAAAAACTCAAGCGAATAAGTTTGGTACGACTTGCGGAATATTGCAACTGTCAAACAGATGTCTTACAAGCATTTTTACAAAAATTAGAGAAAAAATCAGTTTTACAGGAAATTACCAAAAGGAAAGAAATAGGCTGTAAAGACTGTAATTCAATTAACATACATCAGGTTTTTTGTTGCACTCGTTGTAATGGTGAAAATTTCAGAAAAACTGTATTGATTGAGCATTTTTCTTGTGGAAATGTGAGTCCGCAACATGATTATGAAGATGATGTTTGCTCAAAATGTCACAAGCAAATCAAAATTATTGGTGTTGATTATAGAACCATACAACATTTTAACGTCTGTAATGACTGCAAAGAAGTTTTTCCAACGCCAAACCAGAAATTCATCTGCAACAACTGTCATTCTAGATTTTCGTTTGATGAAATAAACTGGATACAAAGTAAAGCATATTCATTCACTTTTCAGCACTCTAAACTTAATGATATGGACACAAAGATTCCAGATCAGATAAAACACTAGATCTATGATTTAAAAACTTCTTAAAAGCCAGTCTTATTCTATTATCTTATGGATGATGAAGCTCGTAACTTTCAGATAATGGAAATTGCTGAGCTTTTAGCCAAGGATAATGTCTCTGTACACGAACAAGACCAGAAAAAACTGCAAAAATACTATGATTTTGCGCAAAAAGAGTTCCATCTGAGCAATGATGATTCAGTAGATCTAGTTAATGAGACCTTTTTGTATCTCACCCTAAAGAATGCAAAAGACGTTGATCCTCTCCAAGACGGAGACAAGTTCGGCGCAGGCTTTAGCTAGTGATGGTTTATCCACTGGGTGCGGTATTCCTCATCGAAAATCTCTGATGTAATATCGTCGTCTTTGGCTGTACTGCTTTGTAGATCAATGTCAAAAAATCCAAGTTTTCCTTTTGTTGGAATTGGGATCTTGAATTCTTTGGCGCTTTTTAGAAAAAAACCAAATGTCTTTTCTGTAAAATAATTTTCTGGTGCAAGGTGATGTTTTTTATCAGACGAGAATTCCTTTTTGGTCTGATATTTTTTTGTATCATAAATGGTTGCCTTGCCAACTATTGCCCCTGTCACTAGCGTGGTGTGATCAATTCCTAATCTTTTACAATCATTAATCTTTATTTTGGATGGAGAATGAATTAGGAATTCTCCGCGATAGTTCGTATTCCAATGTCGAAGCTCAATTGTCTTTTTGCCTTTGATGATAAGCTCAGCAAATGGCTGCGAGACTGAAAGACACTTGAAGGTGCTCAATTACATTCTGATGCTGCATCTGTTTGGACCCATCTCCAAATCTGGAATCTGTTCTGGTGATATTGGAATGACGCCCTTGTTTATTTTATGATCATGGAATAGTTCATTGGTCTTGGAGTTGTGATGCTTACTACTTTGGCTACAAATTCTGCTTGGCCCAAGTCTAACAGGGGAAGCTTTTTGGCATTTTGCACCGTAGTGTAGAATATGCCGTCTTTGGTTGGATTTACTCCCTCACCATGATGGGTTGGAAATATTTTTACATCGTCTCCGAATTTGAGCAGTTTGTTGTGTAGTGTGTCGTATAGTTTTGCAGCAAATTCTTCTGCCTGGTCTCTAAGATCTGGTCTGCCGATTCCTTCCACAAACAAAATGTCTCCAGAAAACACATACCTGTCATCTAGCACAAACGACATTCCTCCCGGTGTGTGTCCTGGTGTGTGAATCACTCTGAGTTGTTTTGTGCCAAATGAAATGGTATTTTCGTCTTCGATTTTCTCACTTTCTAGTCTGTATTCTTCCAGATTGCTTAGATACAGCTTAGAGCCAGTCATCTGCGCCAAATCTTTTGCAGCAGAGACATGGTCCGCATGCTGATGTGTGTCGATTACCTTGGTTATTTTGAGGCCTTCTTTTTGCGCAAACTCGACGTATTTTTTTGGTGGATATGTAGGATCAATTACTATTGCCTCGCCATTTGAGCCAATAATGTGCGAGAGGCAGCCTTTGCCGATTTTTTCTACTTGGATTATTGTAATGTCATTTTCTTTTAGTGTGGTTGCACCAAGTACTTGGTTCCATAGTGACATTCCGCCAACAAGTGATGTTGATTCTAGTCCATTTTGTGCCAGTGCAAATGTTGCAACCATGGAACGATTTCCATGAGAGCAAATTGTTACAATTTTTTTGTCTTTTGGCAGTTGTGATTGTGATCCGGGCATAAATAATTGTGATAGTGGGATGTTTACAGCGCCAGGAATTTTAAATTCCGCAAACTCTTGAGACTCTCTTACGTCAAGCAAAAACACGTCCTTGTCTTGTTTTATGGAATCCCAGAGGTTGTCTCCGCTAATTGTGGTGTCTCGAGTGCTTTTTACAAGCTCGCCACTCCAAGACTTGATTCCGTCTTTTAGGTAATGTGCATCAAAGCCAAATCTGGCCATCATCGTGGCATTTTGCTTTGCTTCATTTCCATCCTCGTCAATTAGTATGACTTTCATGCTTGGTGGAATCTTTGACATTATGATCTGTTTTTGCTGCATAGAGCCGCATATTGCATTTGCAGCACCAGAAATGTGCCCGTTCATGTAGTTTTCCTTTACACGAATATCTAGAATCAAAGTGTTAGATTTGTTTTGTAAAACCTGGGTTAATTCCTCCGGCGTTATCTCTATGTTCATTCATCTGGTGCTAAATTAGAGCCAAATTTAGAATTTTTGTTATTTTTTCACTCTGTTTGGCAAGGGAGCTCATTTGTTTTGAACACCTCATTCGATATTAAATCAGTATGAGTCTCATCATCATTGACTAGATTCATTAACAGAAAAGACACAGAGGACAATCCCGCAAACAATGGCAGAACAATATTTTTCTCAAAAGCCCCAGGACAAGGAACAGAAGCTGAAATTCAACAATTATCAGAATCATCACAAACAAGTGAGTTTGACAAGGCAACAGACGCCAACAATTCGTACACTACATCAAGGCCACAAAACGAAGACCGATACAACACAATTACCAATATCATAGAAGAAGAAAAAAAGGAACTGCAAAAAATTCAGGAATTAATCAGAAAGCGCTCAGAAACACTAGATGCGGCAAAAAAACAACTCCGAGAAAAACAAAACCTGCTTCAAACACATTTGGATAGAAGATCAAACAAGTTTACCATAGTTGGTGAAATGTCATCAAAAATGGTTCACGACATAAAAAACCCATTAACTGTAATTAAGGCCCAAGTAGACCTACTAAAGCTGCGCTATTCAAAAGAAGAAGATTCTACGTTACTCAGCTCACTTGGAAGGATGGAACAGGCGGTAAATGGCATTACAAATCACATAAACGATATTCTAAATTTCATCCGTGAAAGCCCATCTACATTTGAGAATAATAGCATACTGAAAATACTAAACGAATCAATAATGTATGCAAACAAGTCTGAGAATGTCTCAATTAGTTTGCCAGAAAATGATATTGTGGTGTCGTGCGATGCAACAAAGCTACAACGTGTCTTTACTAATGTTTTAGTAAATTCAATTCAGGCAATGGAAAAAGGTGGCACAATAACTGTACAAATATCAGAAAAAGATAATGATGCAATAATTCAGCTTAGTGATTCTGGGCCTGGAATTCCACCAGATGTCTTGCCGCAGATTTTTGAGCCACTATTTACTACAAAAAAGGAAGGAACAGGCCTGGGATTGCCCACCTGCAAGAAAATAGTCGAAGAAGAACACGAAGGATCAATTTCTGTGCAAAACAACCCTACCACATTTACCATAACAATACCAAAGACTCGAGAATAACTATGTTGTTTGCAAGACAGCAAGAACTCTGTTTGGTATGTCCTTTAGTCTAGACACTGCAAGTGTCTTTTCATATCCCAAATACTTGAGATTGTTTGCAATTGTAGTTGCACTTAATGTATCATGGCCTACGCCTATTGCAACCATCTTGATTCCAAGTGTTTTGAGTGATTTTACCATCGCTCGAACCGCATCTGGATCCGAAGGCTCCCCATCAGATAGTGTCAAAAATATGTCTGGCTTTTTTGATTTGAGTGTGGGAAACATTTTCTGATATACGTCAGCTAGCGGCGTTCCACCGTTTGCCTCAATCTGAGCTAGTCTTTTGGCACAAGCATTGTTCCATTGTGTGTCTTCTGGCTTGACCATCCAGCATACTACCTGTTTTTGTGTGGTGTTGAAGGCAAAAACTGAGAACTTTATCTTCAAAAATGCAAGAACTTCGCACAGCGCAAGTGTTGCCTTTTTGTATTCTGTTTGTTGCTCTGTTATGCTAGATGAATGATCAAGTAGGATCATTATCTTTGATTTAATTGATTTTTTGATGTCTACTACAAACGGCTTGTATCCTTCGATGTATGATTCTGCGTCAAATTCCTCACCAGTAATGACTGATTGTTCCTTCCAGCTAGTCTTCCATTCTTTGAACTTTGTTTTGAGATTGCTAATCAAGTCCTGGTCATAGATTCTTGTCTCATCCACATTTGTAGAGCCTGGGATCTGGATTCCAATAAACTCGCTGCCTAGTCCCTTGTTTTCGTTTTTCTTGTTTTCTTCCTTTATGACTTTGAATTCGTCTGCAATTGATTTTCCAGATATTATGTTCTGCATGTCGAGTTTGCCAAAATCTGTTTCCTTGTTTTGAATTATTTTTTGCATTGCTTTTTCAAAGTCTTGCGGCGTGATCATAAGGCCAGGTCCCTTCCATGGAACCGCCAGCGGTACAGTAGTTAGCGCATCAATGTTTAGGATGCTTAGGATCTCTGGGATTTTTTTTTCTAGCCATTCGGTGTCTTGTTTTTTTTCTATTGCTTCTGCAACAATTTCCTTTGCTTTTATTGTGGCCAATGCGACTCGCTCTGAGAAGCTTGGTTGCAGCTCACCTTTGATGTCTCCTAGCAAGAATTTTTGGAAAAATGCCTCGACAATTCTTGATTTTCCTAAAATGTTTCCAAGCTGAGGTCTGTACAGCCACAGATAGGTATAGTAAAAGATGAGCTCTTCGTCCATTCCGCGCCAGACTTTTCTTCCAAGCATTTCCACACGCCTTGTCTCTATTGTGTTTAGGATAAATCCAAAGGCATGATCATTGGATAGGATTTTTTTGCAAAACTTGACGCGCATTGCTTCATACCATATGGCGACGCGAAACTGTCTGTATTTGTCAAAATCTGTTCCTGTGTATCGCTCAGGCGAGACAAGGCTGATTTTGTTTTCCTTTAGTTTTGTAATGGTCTCTTTTTTATCAGAAAACTCTACCGTGATCTTTTCTTTTTCTGACCATCTTCTTGCCAAAAACGTGGCAATTTCCACAAGTGTGTCGTTTCGTAGTTGTAGTGACTGCATTATCTACCAAACATGGACGTTATGATATCGCTTACCTTCTGATATTCGACATTTCCCCACTGGGAATACACATTTGCAAACACAATATCTGCTGTCTTTTTTGCATCAAGGCCAGATTCTAGTAGTTTTGCAAAAGCAATTGTCTCTCTAAGACTGGGAGAATAATACAGCTCTTCTACTGCAGCTGCCTGTCGAAGCGTGTTTGCAAGCTTTATTCCTTGTTTTAGTGCATCATCATGATTTGCAGAGACGTGTCGCTTGACTATTTGAAATTCTGTTTCCTCTGGTGGATAGTCCAGTCTTATTCTAACTGGGAATCTGCTTAGTAATTGTGGCGGCAGCTCCTTTGTTCCAACATGTGTTAGTGGGTTTATTGTTGCAATGACAAACCATTTCTGATTTGCATTTATTGTCTCACCCGTTGATTCTTTGAGAACGATCTGCCTTCTGTCATCTAGGGCTTCATCTAGTCGCAATAAAACGTCTGCTTCTGCAGCATTTAGCTCATCCAGATACAAAACACTTCCTTCCTTCATTGATTTTATCAAAATTCCTTCATCAAATCCTATTGTTCCTTCGTTTAGGGTCTTGGTTCCAATTAGGTGGCTTTCACGTGTTCGAAGACTGAAATTAATTGATTCTAGTTTTGCATTTTTTCTGTTTGTAAATTCTCTAACTAGTGTTGTTTTGCCGGTTCCCTTTGGTCCTATTATTAGTGCAAACAAGCCTGCATCGTATGCCTTTCCTAGTACATCCAAAGAATTGTTCCAGTCAAGATATGCAGCAGATGCCTGTAGCATTGTTTCTCGGAGTGTTTGTACTTTATTTATAATAACTAGTTTCTAATTGGCACTAGTTATCCCATTTTGCCAAGTGCTCATAGGAGTCATTCATTGTCTTGAGCAGTTTTTTGTGCCATTCTTCAAATCCGTCTGGCGTGGCTGGGAAATTTCTGTAATGCTCAGTTAGCCATCTGTTTTGCTGTGTTGTGTATCTAAGACCGTCTGCTAGCTTTTTGTTTAGTGCTCCGCGAATGAGCATTCCCATTTTACCAACCATGGAAAAGTCTGGATGCTCGCCTTTGCTTATTGCCTCTACATCCATGTTACCCAAAAAGTGCTTCATTCCATAATTGATCTGATCATTTGTTAGCATCTGCAGTAATCTTCTGAATACTTCGAGGCCTGCTGTCTTGTAACCGTATTCCCTGACGTAGTCTACATTGTATTGCCATAGTCCTTTTTCTGTCACATCGCCTGCTTCAATTGCATGTGCCACATTTTTGCCAATTATTGTTCCGGCAATTAGTGCGGGACCAATTCCTCCAGCATCAAGTGGTTTTGGCATCCATGCGGAATCACCAACTAACATGAAACCGTTTGCAACCATGCAGTCGTTTTGCCTTCTAACAGAAACTTGGAAATTTCCAGTTGCATTGTGTGCATCTGATGGATCAGTAGATAGTCTTGGGTTTTTGATTGCTCTGTTTCTTGCAACATACTGGTTTATCAGTCCAGTGACGTCATCATGCTTTCCTAGTCTTTTGTTTCTTTTATCTAATAGTGTCTTTTCTACGCCAAGGCCGATGTTTACCTTGTTTTTTCCTTTTGGAAAGACCCAGCCATATCCTCCAGGCGCAATGTCCTGATCTAGGTGAATCAGGCAATAATCAGGATCAAATTCAGACAGATCATCTTCGCCTTGATCAAAATACATGATGTGGCGGCCAGTTGATTCTAGGTCGGTTCTGTCTATTCTGCGCTCCATTTTTGTGGTGTTTTTGATTTGGTTTCGAAGCATAGAGGTAACACCCGTTGCGTCGATGACAACCTTGGCCGTCTTTTTGTATGGCTGGCTTGTCTTTTTGTTCAAGCCTTCTACGCCGATGACTTGGGTTCCATCATACAGCAAGCCAGTAAGATTTATCTCAAATTCTACATTGATTCCGCGCTTTAGTGCTTCCTTGTATTGGGTTTGTGGTAGTTGCTGTCTGTTTAGCAAAAATCCGTCTCCATCAAATGGAATGGATGTCTCTCTGTCTGGTGATAATGCCATGACGCCCTTTACTTTGTGCTCGATTTCCGGTGCACTCCAAGAAACCTTGATGCGGCTTCCCATATAGTCAACTGCTTCTTTTGATACTGCATCACCGCAAACCCATCCGTTGATGGATTTACTGCCAAGTAGAATTGGCGTGTTTCTGTCTATTACAAGAATTGATAATTTTTGATTGGAATAATGAGCAGCAGAGTGTGCAGCAATCATTCCTGCCAGTCCTCCCCCAGCTACGATTACGTCATAGTCTGCCTTCAATATGTGACAGCTGAAACTAGATTATTTAAAACAATCTTGAATTATTTTTTGGGTCAGATCGTCGCGGCGTCTTCATAGCTTGCGTATTGCTCAGACTGGAGCGGCTTGTTAGCTCTTCATTCCCAACCATATACTACTCTAAATGATATTAAATTATGCTTGTGAGAATTTCAGAATAAGTCTTGATGATATCTTTTTGAGAATAAACCGGCGTGTAAATCTTCAGCTTGATTGGATCGTCTGCCGCAGCCTCGATTTTACCTTCAACTAGAGATTGTTTTGAAATTCTCAGATACAGTCCAGAGCCGTCGCAACGATTCTCCAAATCTTCTATGATTTCATCGATTTGATTTTTTGGAATGCTTGAGACAAGATTTTTTACAAAATTTATAGCTTTTTTCTTTTTGATCTTTCCATTTACCAAAGCAATTGGATTATCATAATGGCCTTGCAGTTTTTGTGTTGTAAAGTCGTCCTGCTCTACATCAAAGACTTGCTTGAATGAATCAAAGATTTTCTGAGGATCTTCGGTCGCATGTATGATAACCTGGATTTCTACCTCGAGTTTTTTTTCCGTCAAACTATGCTTCTAGTAATTCGACTTGTGCTTCTGCTGTTCTGATTAGCTTTACTTTTTCAAGACCTACATGTCTCATTCGGATTACCTTTTTGGCTGCTGCCATGATATCCGAGTTTATCTTACCATAACATGTTGCCTGCACGAATTGATCAATTGTCATCTCTGGGATGGTCTTGTTCATCACATCTCTTGCAATTAGTCGAAGTGCATGTTTGCGTGATGTGTTTAGCTTTTTGTGTGTTAGAGCAATTACTTTGAGTCTGAATAGATAGTTGTCTTTTGTCTTCACATTCATGACAAAGTTAACTTTGCTAGAGCCGCGTCGAATGAGGCTTCTGAGAAATTCTTTGGCGTATTCATATCTTTTGAAAATAGCATATGCCTTGTCGCCATCAACTTTGGCAATCTGGAAGTAAATCTTGTACTGGTATTGAGATGGATCGCCTTTTAGAATATCAAATAGGGTGACCTCGATTACACGACCAATTGCTTTTTGATCATCAGTAATTGGTATGTATGCAAGTGGTGCATTGTTAAATGACTCTGGGGCAATAACTGTGACCCATTTTTTCTCACGCCACTTGTCCTTTACTTTTCCACCCTTTCTACGAGCCAATTATTAAGCGACCCTGAAGCCAAAATATAATTGTACTATATTGTGTTGGCGCCAAGATACTTTTGCAAAGGCTTTGGCACACTGATATGACCGTCTTGAGTCTGAAAGTTTTCCATGATTGCAACAAGCGTTCTGGTGGTTGCAACAAGTGTGCTGTTTAGCGAATGTAAATACTGAGTTTGCTCGTTGGTCTTGTCACGGAATCGAATCTTGAGCCTTCTTGTCTGAAAGTCAAGACAGTTGGAGCAAGAGACTATCTCGCGGTAAGAGTTTTGGCCTGCCATCCATGCCTCAATATCATATGTCTTGGCAGAAACCTTACCAAGATCTCCACTGGATAGCAACATCACTCGGTATGGGATCTCTAGTTTTTGGTAAAATTCCTCTGCCACTGCAAGCATTTTTTCATGTTCCTTCCAAGATTCCTCAGGTCTTGCAAAGACGTATTGTTCTACTTTTTCAAACTGGTGTACTCTAAAGATTCCCTTTTGGTCGCGTCCATGAGCACCAGCTTCTTTTCTAAAGCATGGGCTAACACCGGCATATCGGATTGGTAAATCCTTTCCTTCTAGGATTTCATCTGTATGCATTGCGGCAATGGAATGCTCTGATGTGCCAATCAAAAACAAGTCCTCGTCTTGGACTTTGTATATGACGCTCTCAAAATCGTCTGCAATTATGGCGCCCTCCATGGAATTCTTATTTATCATGTATGGCGGTTGGATCAAGCCGTATTGCTTTTCTGCCAAAAAATCTAATGCAAAGTGAATCAGTGCTTGGTTTAGTCTTACTAGATTGTTTTTCAAATAATAGAATCGAGCGCCTGCTGTTTTTGCCGCTCTCTCCAAATCCACCAAACCCAAATCCTGTGAAATGTCAATGTGGTCTTTGATCTTAAAATCAAATTTTGGGATTGCGCCCCAGCTTCGCACTATAACATTTGCAGAATCATCTGCACCTGTTGGCACTGATTCATGAACCAAGTTAGGCATTGTCATGGATAGTCTGTCATAGTCTGCACCTGTTTTGATCTGCTCTGCCTCTAATGTCTGTAGTTCATGTGATATTTTTTGCATTTCTAAAATAACTGATTCTGCGCTTTGGCCTACCTTTTTCTTTGCAGCAACATCCAAGCCCATCTTGTTTTTGAGCTTGCGAAGCTCATCTGTTTTTACAATTAACTCCCGTCGTTTGTTATCAAGCGAAATCAGCGAGTCAAAATCAAACTCAACGTGCCTGTCTGAGAGCATTTTGCGGATGATTTCCGGCTTTTCTTTGATGAGTTTTGGGTCCAGCATTATTCCATCACCTTGAGTGCCATGGAAACATGGGCCAAGACCTCATCAATTGTTGCAGTAAGTGTTTTCATGTTGCCTGTACTGTGGAAATTAAAAACAAGTGCGTTATCAAGATTTTCTATCTCAAATGATAGTCCCTCTGGAAAGTCGACATTGTCTGGCTCCAAGGCAGCTCTAATAGAGTCTGCCTTTTTCTTGGTCATCTTTTCAATTGTTATTTTGATTGTGGTTTCCATTTACGCTGTCTTCTAGATAGTCCAAAAACCCATCAAGTTTGTCTTTTGTTATTTTTGCTCCTGCTGCCGCATCATGACCTCCACCAATTCCGTCAAATTTTTCCGCGCCAGACTTCATCAAAGAAGAAAGGTTGACGTCTGTTTTACAACCAATGGATTTTCTAGATGAGAATTTGATCGTGTTTTCCTCGCCGTTTGTTCTCAGTATGATGATTTTGCCTGCATTCTTTGGCGAGCCGGCAAGCAGCGATGAAATGGTGCCTGTCATGGTTTCAGGAATCACTCCTTCGCCGTTTACCATGACGCATCTGGCAGAGTCACTGATTCGCCATCGCTCATTTGTCAAAATGTTCATGTAGTCTCGGATCAGTCTTCTGTATTCTAGTAGGATGTTTTCTCCTTCTTGGAGCATTCTGTTTCTATCTCCCATGCATATTGCAATTCCAACACCAGATCTGCCTATTCTTCCGCAAGAGTTCAGCATTGTAGAAAATTCGCGGGCATCACGCAAAAAGCTGCGTCGCTCCTCTGTAGGAAATGTGTAGGTGTGGCCAATCAACTCTTCCATGATTTGGCTTGCGTTTTGTGAGCTGGCAAATTTTGTAATTGACTCTATTATGGTGCGTTTTTCGTCCTCTGTGAGGTCTGATGGAGTTCGCCATCTTCCGCCGTCTTTGAGCTCAATTCCAGCAGACTTGAACAAGGCAAGGCTTGCATCCCTATTCCAAGTCAGGCCATCTATGAATGGATGAGAAGTAAATGCCAGTGCATCAACTAGTGGTCTTGTCTCACGTCCAACCAACAAGAGATCCAAATCGACTTGGACTCTGCCAATGTTTTTTGCCTCTTCTAGTATCTCCAAGTTTTTGCCCAAAAACGATTTTTTCTCTCCCTGATCTTGCCTGTCGCCTAGTGCAGAGATTACTGCAACTGGGGCTAGATCTGCATTTTTTTTGTCCAGTGCTTTTGCTGCCAAAAAAGCCATACCTCCTGCGCAAATCTCTGTTCCACCATTGATTCCATATTTCCAGGCATTAATGACAGATTCATTGTCATGCTCTTCCTGAGGAATTTCATGGTGGTCTAGTACGAACCAGTTTTTGCCAAAGGCCTCATCCATCTGTTTTGCAAATCCACCGCCCAGATCTGTTATGATATGAAAATTGCGAGAATCTGACTGCATGTTTTTGATGACATTTGGGGTCATCTCTTTTGTAGTGCGAACCGTTACCTTGGCGCCTGCCCTAATCAATGCCTTTGTCATGATGGCGCCAGATGTTAGTCCGTCACAGTCAATATGGGTTACAACGAAAATGTCTTGATTGTTTCTTATTTGCTCAAAAATTGCGTTGCTAAAATTTGATAATGCTTGATCGAGGCTTTGTCCCATTATTCAAGTTGGGCTACTACGGACTTATATTTCCAGTTTTGTGGAATTGCACCGATCTTCTTGTAGTATGTTGCAATTCGATGAACCTTTGCCTCTACCAGTTCTAACGATCTGACGTTTCGCTTATCAGAATTGTTGTTTTTGAGGTGTCGTTGCAGGTTGATTGCCTTTTTGACAATGTTGTTAAGGTCCTCTGGAATGTCTTGCTTGACATTGTTCTCTTCTAGGATCTTTTTGACTGATTTTTTTGTAATTGTCTTTGCCAGTGGTATTGCGTGCTGATCTCGTAGCTTTATTCCGATTTGGGCCATTGGGACGCCGTCCTTACCATATTTTACAACCAGTTCTTCTACTTCTTTTGCGCTAGTTGTGACCCACGATGGCGATCTCTGATTTATTGGCCTAGTAGAGTGAGATTGTCCATGTCTGTGAGTGTGTACTCGTCCCATGCCGGCATTGATCTTGGAACTAACATAAACGTTACCACAAAACGATTCCCAGAACTGGCGATTAGAAAAAAGTTAAATAGAAACCATAGCCCCCAAGACACAGGTAAACACTATGAATAAAGTACTATTCGGAGCAGCAATAATTGCTGCAGCCGTAATATCAATGGGAATGACAGAACAAGCATTTGCCCAGTACATGGGTAATGTTGATACCGACTCAGGCAAGACAGGTAAAAACACCCTCGAAGAAGCACTAAAACTTCAAAGAGCACGTGTCGAGTCTGCAGCTGAAAACCCATCAACAGGTTCTGGCACTCCATACCTAGCAGCTGATGGTGTCTTGGGAGCCTCTGCAATTGCAGCGGCCGTATTTGGAGGAATTGCCGCGGCATTTTTCTTCAGAGCAAGAACCGGAAGATATGCAGCTCAAGGAAGAGGATAAACCTACTTCTCTTTTTCCATTTTATTGAATATCTCCTAGCGGTACGCGATCAGCATCTAATCCTGAGTATCAGAGAAATGTATATATCGCACATGAGGCGGTCATTAGTTTAATGACTCCATTATTCGGTACAGTGTTCAGTATTCTGTCTACCGTATTTGGACAATTGGGACCAGGTTATGACCCATTGTTCTATGATGTCATGGTTTACATCTTCGGCACAATGATGTTTACTATATTCCTCTTAGGAATTATAGCATATTGGCTAAGAGTCCATGGCTGGTCATACAAAGACAACCGTGAAAGATGGGTTGACGAGTTAGACAGACACTTTGAAAGAGAAGGTATCGGTTTGATACCAGACAACGGTAAGTACTGGTAAAACCTCTTTTTTCATTCTTTTTAGTTTTCTTTTAATCTAGATTCTGTAATTGACGACTTGGCTGTCTGTCGTAGTGGTTGTGTTCTATTTTGGTGGTGCAAAGTCGTACTCACTGGCAACATCGTATCCCTTGGTGAAAAACTCCGCCTTGTAATGTACTCCGTTTACTAATGGCTCTCTGATGTATAGTCCAGATTCCTTACCATCAATATAGATTTTGGACTTTGCCTCATCCATGTCTCTCATCGGAAAACCGTTTTCGTGGTATGTAGTCCAAGTCCACAGGAAATGACCTATCTCAAATGGGTATTCTTCCTTCCACTCTGCATAGATTGTGCCATCATTTGCTAAAGTGTATAGTGAGTGCCTGCATCTATCGTTGTTACCGATGTTTGCTGGAATGTCGATTTTCTGTCTGTCCACGTATAATTCTAGGGTGGCAGATATCTTGTACTGGACATCAATATCGTTTACACATACTCGGAGTGGATTATCCAAATTCATCCATTGCTGAACAAAAAGAGCAAAAACTCCTACTGATATGCCTACTGCAGCAGTAATTATCATGTATCTGATGACACTTTTTCTCTTGGCAGGATTGCCCATGCCTGGCCAAATCATGGCTTGACTTTGCTAGTGATGACATAAAGTCGTTTCTCTAGGTGTGGACTAATAAAATGAAAAGAGAGGGTTGTTGGTTTAGATTACTTGCCAGGGGCGAGTCGCGAATGTTATGACATAACCAACGCCAATAATGATTGATTGGTATGCGATGTTAGTGTATGGAATTGGTTTGAGTATGTGCTCGCCAGTAACTACTACTGTTTGTCCTGGGCCTAATCCTGGTCCAACATTTGCAACATTCAACTGAGTGTGTACGTGGTAAACTCCTGGTTCCAATGCTTTCGCTCTTATTTCAAATGGAACTACTGAATTACCTGAGATTGAAAAGACGTTTCCTGGTGGACTTCTTGCGAGAATCTCCCATCTGTTACCTGCGTTGGTAGACTCTGAGAATATGGAGTTCCAACCTCTTAGGTCTCTTTCAACAAGACTGACAAAGTTACCGGATATGACTAATTCTTCGCCGGTTTGGAGTGACTGTCTGTTGAATGTCTCGTCTTCAATCTTTATGAAACGACTCTGTAGTTGTGCTTGAACACCGTGTGCCTCTGCAGTCTGTACCATTTGGGCCAAATTTGGACCAAGTGTACCGAGTGCCAAAACCACACTAAGTGCCAGTACTATTGTTTTCTTGTCGACCATAGTTATCCCGTTAGTTACTCACCGACCCACATAGAATGATATATGTTTTACCGTTTTAATCAGTAGTGAAAGTTAATAGGATCATGCGGAGGTATTGATCTGATAGCTAAACATCAATGTTGAACATTCAAAATAAATTTTTTGACGATGTAAAACTTATACTTTTGAGTCTTTCTGGTATAATCTCAGTATAAATTATCAGTAAATCTTATAAAAATTTCAATAAATTTTGCCAAAGATAAACTCATGTTTTATATATTGAAAAACCACAAGCGATATCATGGCACAGATGCCGGCATTAATCCCAAAAGAAGTTGAGATTCAGAGACTCAAGAAGATCTGGCTCATCGTTATTGCAATGGGATCCACAGCAGCATCAGTGGAAGTAGACAACTTCGTAGATGGTTCCTTACATCAAACCTCTATCAGAGATTCTGCATTCACTCCAGCACACTGGTGGTTGTATTCACACTTTGTAACACTACCACTAGGTTGGGGTTCAGTAGCAATCTATGACAGAAAGGTACCAGTACTCAGAGGTCCAAACAACTCCATGAACACAGGTCTAAAGATGACCATCCTAGGTTACTTGGCAACCATGTTCACAATCGGAGTCAATGAAATGTGGCACTTCTGGTTCGTGGAGGAGATCTTCGCAGTACCAAACCACTGGATGTTCAACATGGGTGTAGTCGTAGCATTCATGGGTGCTCTTGCGTATGTCGTTAGAGTCTATGCAAGACTAGTCGAACTAGGTGCAGAAACACCGGGTGAGAACCCATATGTTGCAGAAATGTACAAGATGGCTCTAGAGGGCAAACTGTACAGCAGAGCAATCCCATAAAACTCTCTTTTTCTCTTATTTTTACAAGATCGACCTAGCCTGAGATTTTAAGAAAGACTTAAAAGCCAACCATCGATTACAAATTCAAATGACTCTACCAAAAGGATTTGGTTCAGGCGGCTCCGGCGGAGCATCAAGTGCTGATGTAGAGAAGATGATCGGCAAACGTGTAGAAAACATGTTTGGCATGATCACGATATCGTACATTGCAGCTTGGTTGGCAACATTTGGTGGAACAGCAGCTGGATACTTTTACTATCCATGGGCTTATCCAACAAACAGTGGTCACTACGCTTTCATAATCCTGACGATAATCGAATCTATTGGCTATCTCTTCTGTGTCAAAGTAATGGAAGAAGGTACCAAAAAGAACAGTAATGGTGCTCTAGCTGGAGTAATCGGCGGAGTGGCTATTATAACGATAATCATCAGCCTCTTCGTAGGATTCTAAGAAAGACTCTTCTTTTTCTTATTTTTAGAACGTACCTTACTGGACATGCCGTTTCGGTGCTGTGATTCCACAAATTTTTTACGCAAATTTTGAATGTCAGTACACTAATGATGTCTAATTCACAGGAAAACGTTTTTCGGCATTTTCAATTTCACTGATTGTATCTGATGTATTCTGGAGATCGCCCGCCTTCCATCAAATTTCAAATAATGTCATAGTCGATCTTAGGAAAAGACTAAAATTTTATATACTCACATCAGCCGTACTTCGTTAATGGTCTGGCTTAGACGATGTACGCACTACTTGTTCATAGTAGTCGTTGCAGTCAACTCAACCTTGTTAACAATTAACACAGGTGACTACATCTTCTACACAGATTGGGCATGGACCTCCTATGTGGTATTTTCAATCGGAAATACCTTGATGTTGGTGGTAGGCGCAACTTACTATCTTACATTTACTGGAGTTCCAGGAACCGCAACATATTATGGCCTCATTATGACCGTGTATACATGGGTCGCAAAAGGTGCATGGTATGCTCTAGGTTACCCATACGACTTCATTGTTACACCAGTTTGGTTGCCATCCGCAATGCTAATTGACTTGGCATACTGGGCTACAAAGAAGAACAAACACTCACTGATACTCTTCGGTGGTGTACTGTGTGGAATGTCATTGCCATTGTTCAACATGGTAAATCTAATTACCGTGGCTGATCCATTGGAGACTGCATTCAAATATCCAAGACCAACATTGCCTCCATACATGGTCCCAATAGAACCCCAAGTGGGCAAGTTCTATAACAGTCCAGTTGCACTCGGTGCAGGCGCAGGTGCTGTATTAGCAGTAACATTTGCCGCGCTGGGATGTAAACTGAATACGTGGACATACAGATGGATGGCAGCTTGGTCCAAGTGGGACTAAAATCCTACAACACTCTCTTTTCTCTTGTTTTTTAGTACATGCTAGCCTTGCGGCTTAATTTTTCATGTTTGAACAAATGACTATATTCTGGTGATAAATGAAGTGGCCATTTATGATTGCAAAGATTGAGATTAATCTAGGCGTCATTAGGCTTGTATTCAAACCTAAAAACAGACGCTTGAGAGATTCTGATTAACAAATATTGTACATCTTGTGATCTTTTGTTGTCTTTTGTTGGGAAATGACTTGGTAGAATCTTGTATTATTGAGCCAGCACCAGATACTCTCAACTGAACCAAAGCCATTTGTCAAGTGGGCGGGGGGAAAGCGACAACTAATCTCCATAATTGAGAAGTACATTCCGTCTGAATTTGGCACTTATTTTGAGCCATTTTTGGGAGGGGGAGCAGTTTTGTTTCATTTATTGACAAAAAATCCCACAATGAAATGCAGAGTCTCTGATCTAAACTCTGATTTGGTATTATCTTACGTTACAATTCGCGACAAAGTAGACGAACTGATATCATCACTTGAAAAACATGCAGAAAATTATCACAAAAATCCAGATTCTTATTATTATGGTATTAGGTCAAGTGAGCCAAAAAACCAAATCGACAAAGTGTCTAGGTTGTTGTTCTTGAATAGAACCTGCTTTAATGGACTATACCGAGTAAACAGCAAAGGCAAATTCAATGTTCCACTTGGAAGATACTCTAACCCAAATATTGTAAATGAGGAAAATCTCTTGGCAGTCAGTAATATTCTGCAATCAAAAAAGATCCAAATCGCGTGTCGTGACTTTACATCCGTATTATCTGATATCAAAAAGGGCGATTTTGTGTACTTTGATCCGCCATATCATCCGATAAGCGATACTGCAAACTTTACTAGCTATACAAACAGGGACTTTACGCACTCTGACTTGGAAAATCTAGTTAATGTATCTGAGAAACTCTCGGATCGGGGCTGCAAGGTCCTGCACTCTAATTCCAATTCTAAGGAAGTAAAGGCGTTATTCTCAAAGGACTGGAAGATAATTGAGGTCGCAGCAAATAGGGCCATTAATTCCGACTCTGCAAAGAGAACTGGCCAAAAAGAACTATTAATCAAAAATTATTGAAATAGAGCTTCGAACGGGATCCGAACCCGCGACCTTTACCTTACCAAGGTAACGCTCTACCAGGCTGAGCTATCGAAGCGATAATTTTTTGCTCAATCAAATCCTAATTATACTTACTTGCACTGATTTTGTAAAAACGCCAACTGTTAAATTTCAGCCAGAATCTAGCTATTTTGCAGGAGTCGCCGAGCCTGGCCAAAGTAAGCAACAAAAATTGCTTTTGGACGCGCGGGACTTAAGATCTAATATGGGTGATCCCGTCTCTTAGGGGTTCGTGGGTTCAAATCCCACCTCCTGCACCTTTTTCTATTTGGGGTGCTTAATTCCGCGAGAATTCAAAACTTCGTAAACATCTGGTAGTGAAAACACGTAGCCGATATGGACGCAGTCCTTTTCTTCGCAAAGCTGGCAGAACAACTCCCCCCTTTGAATCGCGACTTCGGCAATTCTATTTTTGATGTTGTCTTTTAGTACGACTCGATCGTCATCAACTGTGACCTTCTCAATCTTTGGTGCATATCTTGCAAAGGTCTTGTCCTTTTGCATTGTCTGCTCTAGCATGTATGTGACATAGCCTGAAAAGCTGTTAATGCCCTTCATTACTAGTTCTGGCTTGTTTTTCTCAAATACGTCAAAGAATCTGTCGTATACTTCCTCAGAAACTGTAATGGATTTGAAACCTGCTTTTGGCATTTTACTTTCCTCTTACCGTACTTTAAGGTACTATATTATTTAACGTTTTTTGTATGTATGATATTCACGTTGATAGCATAAATAATTAGAATTCATAACAAAAGAGACTTTGGCAAAGGGCTATTCACTCCAACAAATACAGGAAAAACTAATCGAGGTTCTATCTGATTCCAAGACAGGACTGTCTGGTGTAGAGATTGCAGAAAAGCTCAGTGTCAATCGGGCGACCATGGCAAAATATCTCAATGTTTTTGCAGCAGAAGGGATTATCAGACAAAAAAATATTGGCAATGCGAATCTGTGGTTTGTAGATTTTGGGACAGAAGCATTACAGTTTCCGGCAGATTATTATCGAGTGAAAGAAAGATTCTCGGAATATCTGGTTGCAAACCAACAGTATTCTGCATATCAAATAATACGAAACTCGTTTCATTCTGGTGCAGATACTATGACCATGATAAACGAGGTGATCTTACCTGCAATCGCCTCAATAGAAGATCTGTACTTGAAGGCAAAAATTGGCACATCCGAGGCAAAAATGCTTCGCGGAATTATTTCAAACTCTATACAAATCCTAAACTCTAAGAACGAACCAGACGCAAAAAGAAACGTGGTTTTACTCTCAGCAGACCAATCCAGCATTCTATATTCACAGGCAACATCTGCTGCCTTGGCATCAAAGGGATGGCAGGTCTGGCAGGTGGGAGATGTCTCTGATTCCATAGGGGTATTGTATGATCTTGATCTGCAAAAGTTCATCACAAAAATCTGGAAGCAAAAAGAGGGAGTAATGGTAATTACAATATTCTCTGGAACAGAAGAAGGAACAAAATTCTTCTCCGAATCCGCAAACTCTATCAAACCTAAATTCGGCAAAAATCTACACATAGTGGTTCATTCCAGAGCACAAAAGCAAAACATCAAGGCAGAATTTGCAAGCGAAAAGCTGAACGCAGTCATACACTGGATAGACTCGATTTCTGGTATGTAAAATGGTGGGCCGAGAGAGATTCGAACTCTCGACCTTTCGATGTCTGAAAGGTTGTTTTATCAGTCGAACGCTCCAGCCAAGCTGAGCTACCGGCCCTAAAAAAATCCAAATAAAACGGACTTAAAAGTGTGTGGTCAGTTCTTCCACTTTATTGAACAACCAATCGAAGGATCAAAATCTTTTGAAATTGGTTGACCCAACAGTAATTTTTCTACATTTACTATCATTGTTTTTTCTGTAGCCTTGTCTTCTGGTTTCATCGCGTTATCAATCTTTCCGTGAAACACCAGCATGCGTTTCTTGTTGAACAGGAACGGATCTGGAGTACAGACCGCTCCGTATTTTTTTGCAATCTGTTGTGTTTCATCCACCAAATACCAAAACGAGATTCCTCGTTGTTTTGAAAATTCCTTCATGCTATCAAAGCTGTCGTCTGGATATGCGACTGCGTCATTGCTGTTTATGCCAACTACTGCGAGTTTTCCTTTGAACTTGTTTTGGATTTCGTTTATTGCATCTACCTTTGCCTTGACGTATGGACAGTGGTTGCACATGAAAATAACAAGCAATGCATCATAGTCTTTGAAGCTTGCAAGTGAGTACTTTTTATCGTCTACTCCCAGAAGCTCAAAATCTGGCGCAGAATCGCCCTTTTTGAGGACTACTTGAGACTCCATTACTACCATGTTGTGCGCAATTTGTTTTGCAAATAAAAATTCTTGCCCAATCCAAAGACAACAATTAAAATCTGCACAACGGAGCCACTCACTGAGGGCTGATAGTTCAGGGGTAGAATGCTCGCCTTGCACGCGAGAGGTCAGGGGTTCAAATCCCCTTCAGTCCATACATCGATCTTTTTGCAAAACTGGATACTAGAGATGGATTTAAATATGACGCGGAGGGGCTTTTGGTATGGAAATAACTGCGTATCACTCCAACGCAATAGGTGTATTCATACCACTAATTGTTGGTCTGCTTCCGGGACTGGCATACTGGATAGCAATAACTGCCAGAAAATCCAAGTAAGTATTTCTAACTTCTTATCTTTTATTGTTTTTGTAAAACCTTCTAATCCACATTGTATACAATATGAAATTCCTTATGTGATTAATGGCTCTGGTGTAGGAAAAACACAATGAAAGTACTCGTATTTGCGCTATTGTTTTTACTATTCCCAGTAACTAGCATTTTTGCTCAGGTAACTGATACCCAATCTACGCTTGGAGTCAAGCTCACAAACACGGCTCCGTTCATCTACCAAGACGAAGAAGGATACACGGTTGTGATTGGTGAGGTGGAAAACACAAAGAGCTTTCCAGTAAATAATGTCAAAGTCTGGGTTGGGTTCTTTTCTGGAGAAGCAGCAGGCTCTGCTGGTGAGACTCCACTAGAGACAGTGACTGGAACTAGCCTGCTTGAGGTAATTCCTGCCAAGGGCAAATCGCCATTTATTGTAAAATCAGAAACACCAGACCCAGAAATTACTGAAGTTTCAATCAACATTTTGGGATTCAATTCTGCTACACAAAAACAACAGCTCTTAGAAGTTGAACCTGGCTCGCTAATTATTGGCGATACCGTAACACTTGATGCAACAATTACCAATATTGGAGCAAATCCTGCAGAAAACATCAAGGTGCATCTAATAGGATATGATGCATTTAGTCCTCCAAGAATAGTTGGAATACAAACCATATCTTTGGATGATCTTGGCTCAAAAAAATCCCAGGCCATATCCTTTGATGGTGTGATGGACAATCGCGCTTCTTCGTTTAAGGTCATTGCAGAATCTGATGATTCACAATCAAAGCTGACAAACGTAAATGAGATATCGCTGGAATCCCCAACTCGACTAATCACAATAAACGATGTGGATGTTCTAAATTCAGATGGGGAGAGAACCTCCAAAATAAAGCTAGGACAAACAGTGGACGTATCTAGTCAGCTATCAATATTTGCATCATCTGATAACCCAGACCAGGACTATGTGTATTATGTTCAGGTAAGGCAGTTCGGCGAAAAAGCACCAGTTGAGTTTTTGGGATTCACGGAAGGCAAGTTTGATTCAGCAGATCCACAAACAGCAACAGTAAGCTGGACTCCGGAAAACGAGGGTGGATTTTTCATAGAGACATATGTGTGGGATCTGGATGCAATAGCACTTGCAGCCCCTAGCAAAACAGTCTCTGTCATTCTAGTAACACCATAAATTCATCTCTGTAGTTATCATGTCATGGACAAATACTCTCTAGTTGCAATGGGTGGCACATTTGATATCATACACAAGGGACATTTGGCATTATTACAAGGTGCATTCTCTGTATCTGATGGTGTCATAATTGGCCTCACAAGTGATGAGCTTGCCAAAAAAAAGGGCAAAAAGCTAAACCATGACTATGTGCAAAGATTTGAAACCCTAAAGCAAACAATAGAGAAAAAATTTCTGGGAAAATCCTACACAATTAGCAAGCTTGACAATGACTTTGGACCTGCCGTTTTGGAAGAAAACGTGCAAGCCTTGGTTGTAAGTGATGAAACCGCACACCAAGGAGAAGTTCTAAACAAAATACGCGCGCAAAGAAACCTAAAACCAGTAAAAACAGTAATAGTTCCGATGGTTTTGGCACAGGACGGCAAACGAATCTCCACTACTAGGATTCGCAATTCTGAGATTGATGTGCAGGGAAACCTGATTCAAAGTTGACAAAGTGCTGTTCTCTCTTTGAGTTATCCAAATAAAACAAAAATTCCAAAGGACTCATTGCTTGACTCTGATAAACCACATGTCAAAAAAGTTCAAAAATGACGTTGAGGGACTACAGGAAGGACTGCATCCAGAAAGCCTGGCGTTTTGGTATGGTGTGGTAATAAAAGAGGCAAAGGAGATGGCGCCATCTTGGCTTGTGGACAAAATTAACGTAAAGCAGGATCCAATATTGCAAATGAAGTTCAATTTGGATATATCAAAAAGAGCGGTTCGCTATTTTATGATGGCAGTGGATAATAACTTGCACAAAATGCCTACATCAACAAAACTGTATTTTCTCAAAGTAGAAGAGACATTATCCAATGAAATGGACAAGTCTTTGGTCTAGCCTTTTGTGATTTCTACTGTTTCAATTATTGTCTTGGTATCTATTATCTGATTTACATTATCTAAAACAGACTGGATAAAGTCCACAAATATGTCTACTTGGATGGTGTCCTTGAGAACTATGGAGTGAGCTGATTTATCCTTTAGTGCAATTACTACCTCGCTTTCATACACATTTAGGATTGAAGAAATGAATGTCTCCTTACCATCCCGTATAAAGATAAGACTTGCTAGCTTGGCAGCCTCATGCTTGTCCTGACAAATCACACGCGTCTTCATTTGTCTTCTAGGAGGAATTTGTCGATTTGGTCTTTAGCTTTTTCTCTTTTTTGTTGGTGTGCAACCAAGAACTCTGTGACTTTTTCTATGAGAACTGCCTTGAGCTCGCCTGTGAGCATCTTGCCAGATTTGTAGTCATCATAAATTGACTTTAGTTTTTTATCGTCTGGCTCAAAGAAGATTCTCAGGTACTGGTATGACACATCAATGTCTGGATTTCCGCCAATTCTACGATGCTCTTCTATGGTTGACTGGCCGCCAGAAAATGCATACTTGTTTATTTTTTTCTTTATTTGTTCTGGTGAGTCTGTAGTGTAAATGGTGCCGGATTCTTCTGATGCAGACATTTTTCCACCGGGACCTGAAAGTGCCGGGATCATAATATTGTGGACTAGTGCTGGCTTTTCTTTTCCTATTCGTGGAGCCACATCGCGTGTTATTCTAAAGTGGGGATCTTGGTCTACTCCTAGAGGAATTAGGACTGGTCTGTCTTCTATAAAACAGGGTGCTGACTGGAGAGATGTGTAGAATATCATACCTACGTTTGTCTCATTTGTAAAGCCAAAGACTGCCTTGGTATTAGAAAAATTGATCTTTTTTGCAACCTGGGCTGCAATTGGATATAGGGTTTTGATGTTTTTTGTATTGATGATTATCTTTGTTTTTTGCGGCTTGAATCCTAATGCAATAAAGTCTAATGCGTTCTCATATGCAAACTTGCTTGTCTGATCCAGTGTGAGGTCTTGCTTTGCAAAGAACTTCTCGTCGTCTGTTAGCTGAAAGTACAGGTTTGTGTCAAATTTTTCCTGCAGCCACTTTGTGAAAACCCAGGGGACCAAGTGGCCAATGTGGGTGTGCCCTGAAGGGCCTCGTCCCGTATACAAAAAGAACTTTTTTCCATTTTGATAGTCAGAGAGGATTCGCGCCAAATCCCTATGTGAGAAAAAGACTCCGCGTCTGAGCATAAAGTGAATCTCGCCTGTAACTGATTCGATTTTTTTTAGAATTTCTGATGTGATCTTTTCTGTGCCAAACTGTTTGATGAGCTTGTCATAATCGATTTCTCCTTCTACGTGCCACGGCGTGACAATGAATTCATCAGAAGGCATCCATGGTCAAGTCAGGTTAAGGTTTAAAAAGTCTTTTCGGATCGTTTTTCTGTTGTCTCTAGTTCTTCATCCAATTGAGAAGACAATAATCAAACTATTGCAATCTGAAAAAAATCTCACAGAATTGCAAATCATAGAAAAGGCCAAACTCTCTGCAGACCAGACACGACGCGGAATAGAGTGGCTCCGACTAAAGAACTTGGCAATAGTAACAGAAACTGAGCAAATCTTTCTTACGCTGGGCAAAAACGGGCTTGATGCACAAAAAGACGGATTGCCAGAGCGTAAACTGGTAAATCTGGTGGCAGACGCACCAGTACCATTTGATGATCTGCGAAAAAAACTGCTAGATGAGATGAACATTGCAATTGCAAATGCAAAGAAAAACGACTGGATTACAATTGCAAAAAACGACTCTGGCAGCATTGTCTCGCTAAAGAAAAAGCCAGACCAAACCGATGAGGAAAAAGTTCTGGCGCAAATAGGACAGAACAAAATCCTGCAAAACCAGATCAAAGACTTGGCAGCACTAGAATCACTCAAAAAAAGACCTGATTACATAATACTGGAATCCGTCAAGACAAAGTCACTTTCACTATCTGAGCAGGCAAAATCCGTTGACGTTGACGCTGCAGATTCGGGGGCAATAGATGTTGAAGCAGACGTTCCTTTGATTTATGCGGCAAAAACCCATCCTCTAAAAGACACAATAAATGAAATTCGCGAAATCTTTGTCAGCCTAGGCTTTACGGAAATTGCCGGCAATCTAACACAGCCGGGCTTTTGGAACTTTGATGCGTTATTCACACCGCAGGATCACCCGGCACGGGAAATGCAGGACACATTTTACATCAAAGACAAACTAGCAAAAGACTTTGCCACACAATCTCAGATAAACTCTGTTTCTACATCCCACAAAAAAGGCTGGAAATATTCTTGGAGTCTGGTTGCTGCCAAAAAAATGGTTTTGCGAACCCACACCACATGTGTTACCATAAAATATCTTGCAGAAAACAAGCCAAGCGAAGCCCGAGTATTTTCATTGGGGCGAGTATTTCGAAATGAAAAGGTCAGCTACAAGCACCTAGTAGAATTTAACCAAGTAGAAGGAATTATAATTGGAAAAAATGTCTCATTGCGAGACTTGATGGGAATTCAGACGCAGTTTTACAAAAAACTAGGCCTCACCAAAATAAAATTCTGGCCAACGTTTTTCCCATATACGGAGCCATCACTGCAAACAATGGTGTACAATGAAAAGCTAGACAAGTGGATTGAGCTTTTTGGAATGGGAATCTTTAGGCCAGAAGTTACAAAACCATTTGGAATTACGCGTCCTGTTTTGGCGTGGGGTGGAGGAATTGAGAGAATTGCAATGCTAAAGTATGGTCTCAATGATGTACGTGAATTTTACAACAACAATCTCAGCTGGCTTAGGAGTACACCAAAATGCCAGTAGTAACACTGTACATATCACGACTGCAAAAGCTAGTCGGCAAGGCAAGCAAAGACAAAATAATTGACGCTCTACCGTTTTTGGGCCTAGACATTGAGGAGCAAACCGACCAATACATTCGAGTCGAATACAGCCCAAACAGGCCTGACTATGCAACCGACGTTGGAATTGCCATGGGGCTGCAAGGACTACTTGGAATCAAAAAAGGAATTGCCAAGCTAGCAATCAAAAAACAAAAGGATGCAAACTATTCCATTAAGACTGATCCTGCAGTAAGAAAAATCAGGCCATATGTATTGGGATTGGTTGCAAAAGGCGGCAAGCTGGACGATGAGATCATACGACAACTAATTGCGTTACAAGAAGATCTTCACTTTGGTGTTGGAAGAAAGCGCAAAAAGGCATCAATTGGAATTCACAACCTTGATTCCATCAAACTGCCACTATCATACATTGCAAAACCCAAAAACCACAAGTTCGTCCCACTAACAAAAGACAAGGAAATGTCCGTATCGGAAATACTGGATACGATGGATGTGGGCAAGGATTATTCTGCAATACTTGGAACTGGTTCTATGGTTCCAATGATTTTGGACTCGCAAAAAAACACAATATCATTTCCACCAATAATTAACTCTGCTTTGACTACTGTGACCACTACGAATACAAATCTGCTAGTTGAGGTAACTGGAAATGAACCTAGTACTGTATCTGATATTTTGTCGGTTATGGCTTCCGCTCTGCAAGGCTTGGGATTTACGTTATATGATATCAAAACAGACAAGAAAAGCTCTGCAGACTCGCTCAAAACAAGAACTATACTGCTTGATCCTAGTATGGTAAATCAAACACTTGGATTGAATTTGTCATCTGTGCAAATCTGCAACATGTTGCGAAAATGCAGATTGGATGCTACCATCAAGAGCAAAAAAATCCATTGTACCATTCCTAGCTATAGATTTGATATTTTTGGTCCAATGGATTTGGTAGAAGAAGTCGCACTAGGCTATGGAATCCAGAACCTATCTCCTACTCTTCCATCGTCTGTGTCTGTAGGACAAAAAAGCAAGACAACACTAAGACTTGACCAGATTGGACAAATCATGATAGGCCTAGGATTCACAGAGGCACTAAACTCGTCTCTGACTAGCAAGCAAGTACTATACGATAACACAAAGCGCGATGCATCAAAGCTAATCGAAGTAGCTGAATCAAAAAGCCAAGAACACACTGTTTTGCGCGATTCAATTTTGCCTGGGATGCTGGAGAATCTCTCAAAGAATATCCATGAACAATATCCGCAAAAATTATTTGAAACAGGAATGATATTTAGTGCAAACTCGCCAATCAAAGAATCCATTTCTTTAGCATGCGTTTCTGCGCACAAGGACTCTGGCTATACAGAAATCAAATCAATACTGCAATCGTTGCTCAAGACCAACTCTAAGATTGAATGCAAGACAAAAACTGCAGAGAATCCCATGTTTGCCAAGGGAAAAACCGCTGATGTTATCGTAGGGGACAAAAAGATAGGTGTCATAGGAGAGGTCAATTCTGAGGTAATTGAGAACTTCAAGATCCGCGTTCCAGTAAGTGGCTTTGAGCTGGTCTTGTCTGATTTTGTTCTCTAGGTGGGTCTGACTTAATATTTGAGAGATTCTCACCGCTTTTGCCCTAACAAAGGCATACAGACGGACTAGAATGATATGATGCTTAAACATGATTTCTGGGTCCACCCAGGTATGCGACATGGGGCTACCCCGGTCACAGAGCATGTTTGAGGAAATAGGCTAAAGACCTGTGAGAATGTGTGAGTCAGTGCCGGGGTACATTATTCTAGCAAAAAAATATTAGATTTGCAATTTTTCTTGTTATCATGAATTATTGGCTGTGCAAGCAAGAGCCAAGCACCTACAACATGGACTTGCTCCAAAAGGAAAAAACCACAACATGGGATGGAGTGCATAACAATTTGGCAATAAAGCACATTGGCATGATGAAAAAAGATGATCAGGCGTTTTTCTATCATAGTGGTGATGAAAAGCAAATAGTTGGAATCATGGAGATTACATCAAACCCGTATCCAAACCCAAAAGAAAAGAATCCAAGATTTGTAGTAGTTGATGTAAAATACAAAAAGCGACTTGACAGACCTGTGACTCTGGCAGAGATCAAAACAAATCCAAAATTTAGGGGCTGGGAACTGTTGCGGATCTCAAGGTTGTCTGTTATGCCAGTTCCTTCTCAAATTTGGAGCGAAATACTGCAAATTTCACAAAAATAGAAACCGGCAATAGGTTTATTGATATATCCCGGGGTCTATACTTTAATCATGGCAACCGCATACGTTTTGATAAACTGTGAACTAGGTTCAGAAGAAGCCATCATTAAGCAATTAAAGTCACTTGATGGCGTAAAAGAGGTTCACGGCACTTTTGGTGCATATGACATCTTGGCCAAAATAGAATCCCCAACCGTGGAGGCACTACGTGAGACCATCACATGGAAGATTCGCAAAATAGAGAAAATCCGATCTACATTAACCCTGATGGGTATTGAGGGTCAGTCTTAAACTACCTCTTTTTCTTGTGTCATGCTTTTACATTTCATATTCCTGCTCACCAAAGATGAGGTCGAATCCAGAACCAAGGAATTTGAGTACATTGAGCAGATGGCGCAGTTTTACAAAAAATGGATTCACGATACATTTTCTATAATAGTTGATGTCAGGTGCGACCAGATGATTGTTCCAAAGCAAGGCCTTCTGCGAAGACTTGACACTGCAGTACTAGTGGAAGACCACAAATCCCGCGGAAAAGACACGTTTCATTTTTACCTATCCAACTTTAGGCCAATGTGGACTGATTGTACATGCGAAGGATACTACGCAGAAAATTTTGCAATGACATTGTGGGTAAAACCTAAAGACGACGAATTTTTGTTGATGTGCCAGAAAAACTGTACCGTAGTATCACATGAGCTATCACATGAATTACTGCGACAAAAAAAATCCAAAAAGCAATACGATATTGTCCATGATGTTTGGTCAAAACATCTCTTCAAGGACTTGCCGTTTGAGCAATATGGGAAAAGATTTGAGCACAACACATCCCAGCCATACTTTATGACGCTGGATGCATCAGAGCTCCGGTCATAATATAATCACCCGCTGTTTTAATTTATAAGATTTGCACAGGCCTTGTGTTAATTTGCAGGGGATATTGTAAGACAAAATACAAAGAACATCTAGGTGAGTTTTCACTAAAATACAATGGACAGAAAAGATGTGGAGTATGTGATGTTTATCTGAGAATATCTGATTCTAAATGTCCTTGTTGCAAATCTGTCTTGCATGTAAGGCCAAGACACTCACGTGCCAAGACAAAATACTATGAAAGCAAAAATGTACAGTGGATTTAGCTGCATTTAGTAACAGAATAGATTCTGTTCTCAAAGTTTGCGGTCTTGATTTCTAGTCTGTTTTCCGCATCAGACTTTCTTGATTTGCTGAGCTTTTCCAGCTCGACTAGTGATTCTCCCTTGAAGCCAACGGATGTGCCAAAGATTGCGTCAGTTAGCATTGTTCCATGGTCGCCTTTTTTGACATCATCTACTATGCCGTAAAACTTGATTGCCTCTCGTTTTTGGACTGGAGTGCCAGTGGACTTGTTAAATGCCACTGCAATGTACATGCCGTTGTTTTTGACTGCGACTGGTACCTTGTGGTTTTTGCCAGAAGCGCCTGGAATTGTTTCGTTGATCAAAATATCACATTTGTGGTACATACTTGCAACATATGCGTAGAATCTAAAATCGGCAAACTTGCCTACGTCATCACTTTCACAGTCGATAAAAATTCGGTGCAACATAACAAGAGCGGTATCATTCATGCTTTGCAATCTGTCATCAAGACGACCTCGCTCTAAAAGACTTGAATCACATTCTTTGGCAATTTTTTTCAAAATAAAATCAGGCAGATTATAGTTTTTCAGTGCGGCAATGTACGAGCCTGCTTGCGACATGCCGAAGGTTGGAAAGCCCTTATTGACCATGCAGATGGCCTCCATTGAAAATCATAAAATGAATCATGCCCCGTACCATATACGATAAAGCTGCTTTTTGCTTATAACTGTTAGGAATAACTAAATTTTCAAACGAAAAAAAGCCTACACGATTTATAACTAATTGACAACGATTGTTTAATTCGTGGAAATAGAAACAACACCAAAACTTGTAAGCACTGTTTATCAAAAACTAGAACAAAACATTTCCAAGTTTAGAAATGTAGTCGAGCGTCCACTTACACTATCTGAAAAGATTCTAATCGGACATTTATCGGAATTTGATGGCAAAGAAGCAGAGCGCGGCAAGACCTATGTCTTTTTGAAACCTGATCGAGTCGCACTACAAGATGTTACAGGCCAAACAGTAATGCTGGAATTCATGCAGGCAGGCCTAAAGCAAGTTGCACTGCCAACCACTGTGCACTGTGATCATCTAATTCAGGCAAAGATTGGTGCAAAAGAGGACACCAAGCTTGCAATATATGAAAACAATGAGGTTTACACATTTTTAGAATCTGCTTCCAAAAAATATGGTGCAGGATTTTGGAAGCCTGGCGCTGGCATCATACATCAGGTGGTGCTGGAAAACTATGCGTTTCCCGGTGGTTTGATGATTGGAACGGATTCCCACACACCAAACGCAGGAGGCCTTGGAATGATAGCCGTAGGTGTAGGGGGAATGGATGCCGCCGAGGTCATGGCTGGAATGCCTTGGGAACTGTTGTATCCAAAAAGAATAGGAGTGTACTTGACTGGAGCAATGAGTGGATGGACTGCACCAAAGGATATCATATTGTATGTGGCAGGCCATCTGACTGTATCTGGCGGAACTAATGCAATCATTGAATATTTTGGCCCGGGTGCCAAGACCATTAGCTGCACTGGAAAAGCAACCATTACAAACATGGGTGCAGAAATCGGCGCTACTTGTTCTATTTTTGAATATGATGAAAAAATGGCTAACTATCTTAGAGCAACAGGACGTGGCGCATTAGCTGATATTGCAAATCAGCACAAGGAATTGCTAACTGAAGATGAAGACGTCGTAAAAAATCCTGACAAGTATTTTGATAAGGTAATAACAATTGATCTCTCAAAACTAGAGCCTCACATTGTAGGACCTCACACACCAGACCTGGCAAGACCCATTTCAAAACTTGCCGAGGATGTCAAAAAGAATAATTACGTAGATGATATTTCAGTCGCACTGATTGGCAGCTGCACCAACTCCTCATACGAAGACATGTCGCGAGCTGCCTCTGTTGCAAAACAAGCAAAACAAAAGGGATTAAAATCAAAAATTCCATTGCTTGTGACACCTGGCTCTGAGCAGGTTCGTGCAACAATAGAACGTGATGGGCAAATGCAGATGCTAGATGATATTGGAGCTACAGTATTAGCAAATGCATGTGGTCCATGCATTGGACAGTGGAGCAGACCAGAACTAAAAAACGACAATCCAAATACCATAATAACTTCGTTTAATCGAAATTTCCCAGGACGCAACGACGGAAAAAGAAACACAATGAACTTTATTGGCAGCCCTGAACTCATAATCGCATTATCTCTTGGCGGCAGACTATCATTCAATCCAATGACTGATGAAATGACAGCGCAAGATGGAACAAAATTCAAGTTGTCTCCTCCAGAAATCGCACCAGATGTTCCAAAGGATGGATTCAAAGCAGGAGTGGATGTCTATGTTGCACCATCACAAAACCCCGATTCGGTTCAAGTAATAATTGATCCAAACAGTAGCAGACTGCAAAAGCTAGAACCGTTCATTCCGTGGGATGGCAAAGACTATGTTGACTTGCCAATAATGGTCAAGGCAAAGGGCAAATGCACCACTGATCATATCTCTCCTGCTGGCGCCTGGCTATCATACCGAGGACACTTGGATAAGCTGAGTGACAACCTACTTTTAGGAGCAGTAAATGCGTTTTCTGGCGAGGTTGGCAAGGGCAAAAACATACTGGATGACTCTGTAGAATCATTTCCAAGCATTGCTAGAAAATACAAGGCACGGGGCCTCAAATGGATAATAATTGGCGATACCAATTATGGGGAGGGAAGCAGTAGAGAACATGCAGCCCTTACTCCAAGATTCTTGGGATGCGGAGCAGTAATTGCAAAATCCTTTGCAAGAATTCATGAGACAAATCTCAAAAAGCAAGGACTACTTGCGCTGACGTTTTCAAATTCATCTGACTATGACAAAATCCAAGAATCTGACAGACTGAGCCTTGTTGATCTGAATAAACTAGAACAAGGCAAACCAGTAAAATGCATCATTACTCATTCCGACGGTAAAAATGAAGATATTCTGTTATCTCATACATTCAACTCTTCTCAGATTGAATGGTTCAGGCAGGGCTCTGCGTTAAACGTTCTGCGAAACAAAAACAGATAGCAATTTTGATACTGTATCTGGAAATCAAAGAAATTCTTAATTGAGTTGTTTATTGCCGTTTTTCATGGATGATTTTGAATATTTGACAAGTCTGGCAAAAAAACAAAAACTTCCAAAAGACTTTAGATTATACTTGATTCTAAAGGACAGTCATGTCCTTATCAGTAATGGATCTGTAGAATCTGGTCTTATGTTACCAAAATTCAAATCTCTGAAGAACAATCGGGATGAGGTTCTTTCGGTTTTTTCTAAGATGGGGTTTATCTTTGATGAGCTCATCCGTTTTCTGATAGTTGGACACATCCATGGACAACAAAGCAAAAAACTGCTTTATGTTCTGAATCTAATCCCACTGAACCGAAAGATACGCCTATTTTTGGACTGGAAGATATTTGATGAGATCTTTACTCGTAACATGTCGCGTCTCTTTGAGGTAAGAAACGGGTTGATGCACAGTGTAAACTTGGATGTGGAATATCGTAAGGACAAAACCGTGTTACTATCAAACAAAAATGGTTGGAAGCAATTCAGGACGGATTTGGAAAACGCCTGGAATGAATTATCTAAAATCTATGTTGAACAGATCTCACAAACAAACTGGAAGAAAATAATCTGATTACTTATTGACTAAATTATGATAACGTGGGGCCGACCGGAGTTGAACCGGCGATCTACAGGTCACTGCAGCTCCAAACTCACATCATCTTGTGAAATCAGTTTGGATTGTATTACTTCTGGAGCCTCTAGCGATGACTTTGTCAATCATAGTCGCCTTGCCAGGCTGGGCTACGACCCCACAAATACCACAGATCCAGACTTGGATTTATTCTAACTGGTAGTATGAAAAAATTAGATTTATTATAAATTCAAAAATTCATTGTGTGATGGCAAAGCCTATTCTTATCATCGGTGTATCAATTCCGATAATCTTTGCCGCCTTGATTGCAGCACCTATGATTCTAAATCCTCAAGTTCCATTTTCTGCTGCAAACGCTGATGATAAAATCACAATAGAACTGATAAAATATGATCTCAAAAAAATCTCACTTGGAGTAACCGATAGACTGACTCCTCAAAAATCCGAAATCCTAACCGTATCTGATGATGGAGTTGTAAAATACACACTTTCAATGCCAGACTCTGCACCACTAGAAAAAACACTGACCATACCAAAAGGAAATGTGACAAAACTCACTGCACTGGTAAAGGAAACTGGGTTTATGCAATTGCCAATTGATTCCATATCTGCAGACGAATCGCAAACCGAATTCACAAAGTTCTCACTCAAAGTAACACTGAACGGAAAAACCAAGCATATTCAGTGGCCGGAGCAAAATGCAACATCTGTGTTTATTCCGCCTCTAGTATCTAATGTAGAATCGGAGCTTGATCGACTCATAGAATATACAATACAGAATTGAGCACAATCAACTATACTCCTGTTAGCAAGCCATTTTTGATGACTGGTGTAATACTGTCATTTGTTGGAACTGGAATTGGATCTTTTTGGATGCTCAGCTTTTTTGGAATATCATTTCCAGAGCAAATCACATCCATATTCCAAGTACATCGGGTCTTTCAGCTAAACGGCTTTGTCACACTGATGATTATGGGAATTGGTTACATGATCATTCCACGAATGCGAAATGAGCTTACACCATCCAACAAGCTTGCAAAAATATCATACCTATTTGTCATATCATCAATTGCAGTTGACTTTGCAGGAAGCATTCTGTCTGATAATTATGTTGTTGTTGCGACAATACTGAGATTGGTTGGAATATCGATTTTTGGTGGATTGATGTTTTACATGCTGCGCATTATACCAAAATTACTTAGAGAATCTGATTATTTCATTGCAATTTCGATTTCTACATTGATTGCATCACAGATAGTTTTATTGTTTGAGTTTGAGCAAAACATTCTGGTCCAAAAGCAAACGTGGCTGTTTTTCCCAATTTTGATGATATTTGCCATTCAATACAAGACACTGCCTTCGTTTTTGGGCTTTATTCGACCAAAGAAAAAACTAGTAACCACGTCTATTGTGTTATCTGTAATTTCTGGAATATTGGCAATAGTATCTGCAGTTTATCCGTCCATACTACTTGATGTTGCATTCAACATATCCATGATAGCAACGGTCTCGTCTTTTGTTTTGTCTTTGTACATTTTTGGTGGATTTGATAATGCCGAAATACTCAAGCTCATCTCTGGTGAGAAAAAAAAGCGATACCACACCATCATATTGCATACTAGAATTGCATACGGGTTTTTGCTTGCAGGACTAGTTCTTGGCACAATTTATGCTGCAGGTGTGACAAACTTTGCGCTGTATGATCTGACCATCCACTATATCGCAATTGGATTCATTGGTGTGACAATAATGCTGTATTTGCCAATTATGATTCCACCAATACTAGAAAAATCAATCAGATTCTTGGACTTTAATCACGTTCCACTGGTCTTGGTTCTGTCTGCCTTGGGAATTAGGACAATTGGCAGTGTCATTTTGAGTGCTGATTCTAATTCGGAATCATTTGTAGTGTTTGGGATTTCTGGGTTTGTGATACTTGTAGGCATGTTTTTGTTTGTGAGAATGATTCATCGCGCAATGAAGAACACCAATTCTGAATTGTCTATTGTATGATTTGCAAGCAAATCTGTCGCGTATTATAAATATGCAAATTCGGCTATTTTCTCTATGATTCCACTTTCTGGAGACTTGCCAAACGCAAAGGGCAAAATCAACGAGCGAGTAGGTGCATTTTCTACCACACGAGGAACATCTACACTAAAGCGTGGATTTGCACACATGCTCAAAAATGGTGTTGTCATGGATGTCACTACAGTAGAGCAGGCCCAAATTGCAGAAGAAGCAGGAGCTGTCTCTGTAATGGTTTTGGACAAGCTTCCATCTGATGTTAGAAAAGCAGGAGGGGTTGCAAGAACCGCAAGCATTAGAGTAATCCAAGAGATAATGGATGCAGTAACCATTCCTGTGATGGCAAAGTGCAGAATTGGCCATGTCTATGAGGCTCGCGTACTGGAAGAGACAAACGTGGATATGATTGATGAATCCGAAGTACTAACGCCGGCAGACGAAACTCATCACATCTGGAAATGGGACTTTACAACTCCGTTTGTCAATGGAGCAAGATCACTAGCAGAGGCATTGCGAAGAGTAGAGGAAGGCGCTGCAATGATTAGAACAAAAGGCGAGCCGGGAACTGGAAATGTTGCAGAGGCCGTAACACACATCAAAAAAGTAAATGACGAATTACGATTAATCAAATCAGTTTATGATTCTGGGGATCACCAGGATTTAGTTAGAATTGCACGAGAATTCAAAGTATCATATGACCTAGTAGAGCAAACCGCTCGAGTTGGCAGATTACCTGTTGTGAATTTTGCAGCAGGTGGAATTGCAACCCCTGCAGATGCTGCTTATTTGATGTCTCTAGGATGTGATGGGATTTTTGTTGGCTCTGGCATATTCAAAGCAGAAGATGCCAAAGAGCGAGCACGGGCAATAGTGTTGGCCACTACATTCTGGGAAGATGCAGACAAGGTCAAAGAGGCACAGAGAATGATAGATGAACGACAATCAATGCTGGGCCTTGATGTAAAGAATCTGGAGCTAAGAATGCAAGAGCGGGGTAGCACGGCATGAGCGTAAACATTGGCGTTTTGGGAATGCAAGGAGATGTTGCAGAAAACATTGCAGCTACTCGTGCGGCTTTGGGACGTGCAGGAATCAAGGGTGTGGTAAAACAAGTAAAGACACCTGGCGAAATATCAAAGCTAGATGCATTGATCTTGCCTGGCGGTGAGAGCACCATGATGGGCCAAATGTCATTGGTCAATGGCGCAATCAAGACCATAAAGGACAAAATCCAAAAAGGCATGCCTGTCTTTGGAATTTGTGCTGGTTTGATCCTACTATCAAAGAATGCCAAGGACAGAGTTGTTGGCAAAATGAACCAACCATTATTGGAATTATTAGATGTTCGAGTGGAGAGAAATTCCTTTGGAAGGCAAAGAGACTCGTTTGAAGCAGAAATATCTGCACAACCAATAGGAATTGCAAAATCCAGAGGCGTGTTTATTCGAGCTCCATCCATTGAGGGAATTGGCAAAGGAGTTCAGACAGTATCAAAATTTAATGAAAAAGTAGTGGCAGTAAAGCAGGGAAATATTCTAGGCGTTGCGTTTCATCCTGAATTAACCAGTGATGTTTCATGGCACAGCCATTTTGTATCCATGATAAAGCCGCAAAACAACCAAAAACAGCAAAACAACCAAAAGCCAAAACAACAAAAACTAAAGCAAAATAATCAAAAACCAAACCAAAACAACAAAAAATAATCTCATCAATAATATTGTTGTAAAATTTTCATCATGCTATTGGATGATCAATTACAGATAAGACGTGCATTTGGAATTCTCTTTGTTTTGGTGTCAGTGGCAGTATCGTCTGCATCTGCACTGAGTCTGGTCATATCTTTGCATGATTATGCAATGTACTGGTATGCTGTGGTGTGGCTAGGCTCATTTGGCATTCCATTTGGTGCATATTTTGCAAAATCTCGGGCAAAACTTGCAATGATTCGACAGAGAATGAAAAACAGTGTCAGCTGGCCTACTCCAGTAAAGGCAGTAAATGGCCTGTGTTGGGCTTTACCATTTGCACTAATTGCTGTGTTTCCGTCAATGATTCAATATTTCATATTGTTTGGGATTGGCCTTGGGAATCTTTCTACGTATATTTTCATGCGACGATTTAGCGGATTGGCAAATAATGAGCAGTTAATGGTAGGTGCAGTATCGCTTGCATTTGTAATAGTTGCAGTACAAATTGATAATACAATATTCTTGGATAATCAGCCGTTTGCTGTATTTTTGTCTAGGATACTAATTGCAATATCGTATGCATTGGGTGGAATCTTTGCATTGTTGGCAAGAAAATAGCAACTGTTAGAATTAGTCTACTGAATTCTGTGCATCGGAATCAAATCCGCTGCAAATTGTTTGAGCGACTCTGGAATCTCTATTGATATGGGATCTTTGAGTGATAATCCCTTTGATTTTTTTTCATTCCATACTTTGGAGTTGAATTCTTCGATTTCTTTGGTGTACTGGCTCATGTCTGCTAGGCCTTGCGGTTTTGGATGCTTTTGCTTGTGTATTGTTTCCTTGGAGTAGAGTTCCTGCCAGAGATGATCAGTGCTAAATGGTGAAATTGGCGCAAGCAAAACAAGTATCGTAGATAGGACCTTGTGTAGTGTGTATATGGCAGCATTCTTTTCTTGCTCTGTGAACCCTTCTCCATATGCTCGAGCCTTTACCATCTCAATATAGTGAGCTGCAAAGAGATTCCACGTGAATTCGCGAATTGCTATTGCAGGCACAAAAAAGTTGTATTCGGAGTAACCCTTTTGGCACTCTGTTACGATTCGGTCTAGCTCGGATAGAATCCACTTGTCGGTGTTTGTTGGCTCGGCATTTTCTATTATTTCATAGCTAGAAATGAATCGTGATACATTCCAAAGCTTGGATAGGAATTTTTTTGTAGCCTCTATTTTTTGCTCTGAGCATCTAAAATCGTAACCATGGTTAATTTCTGATGCACTCCAGAATCGAAAAGTATCCGCTCCAAATTTCTCAATTATTGGTAGTGGATCTACTGCATTCCCCTTACTCTTTGACATTTTCATTCCTTTTTCATCTAGGCCATATCCCATAATCCAGGCCTCAGACCATGGGCTGGCACCAGTTAGCTGCTCGCATCGCAGTATTGTATAGTACAACCAAGTACGTACAATGTCTTTTGCTTGTGGTCGTAGAGTTGCTGGATAGGTTTTTTTGAAAAATTCTGGATCCTTGTTATATTTTGAAATGAATAACGGTGAGACAGATGAGTCCATCCAAGTATCAAATGTCCTTGTTTCTCCGATGAATTCTTTGGCACCGCACTTTGTACATTTATCAAAAGGTGCAGGGTCTTGCCATGGCTTGTAGTATTTTCCAGGTGCTGGCACATGTGGATCTGAGCATGATTTGCAATACCAGATTGGGATCTCTGTTCCATAGTATCGTCTTCTGGATATGGGCCAATCAATTGAGATTGAATCTAGCCAGTTCATCAGAATTTGTTTGTGCATGTCTGGATAGAATTTGATCTTTTGGCCCAAACCGCGAATTTTTTCAATGGCATCGATTTGCTTTACATAATATTCTTCCATTGGGATGATCTCAATTGGGATTTTGCTGCGCTCAGAAACAGGCGTGCGGTGCGTAATTTCCTCTATTTTCTCTACTAGGCCTGCATTTTGCAAGTCTTCTATGATTTGGTTTCGAGCCTGCTTTACTTTGAGACCTGCATATTTTCCTGCAGATTCCGTCATCAAACCATTCATTCCAATTGCAACAATTTCTTCTAGCTTCATTTCTCGAAATAGTGCTACGTCGTTTTGATCACCATACGAGCAGACCATTACTGCACCAGAACCAAATTCCATTTGTGCAGAATGATGTGTCTTGATTGTGACCTCTCTGTTGATCACTGGCACGATGATCTGTTTTTCAATTACATCTTGGTATCTTGAATCCTCTGGATTTACTATAACAGTTTGACATGCGCATAATAATTCGGGTCTGGTACTTGCAATGATTATTTCTCTGTTCGAATCTTTGATCTTGAATTTCATGTAAACTAGCTTGGTCGGAATGTCTTGATATTGGATTTCTGCATCAGCTATTGTAGTACCTGAAACCCAATCGTAGTTGTTTGGGCGAGTCGCCTTGTATATGGTTCCGCGCTTCCATAGTTCGATAAATGTGGACTGTGTTAGGATTCTATACTCTTCAGAGTCTGTTCTGTAATAGTTTGAAAAATTCCCTGAGAGTCCAAGGCTTTTCATGATTTGTAGCATTTCTGCTTCCAGATCATCTAGTGAGCTTTTGCAAAGCTCCAAGAACTGGCTTCGTTCTGTTTCCTGCATTCTAATGTTGTGCTTTTTTTCTGTGTACAGTTCTACTGGCAGTCCGTTTCTGTCTATGCCAATTGGAAAGTATACGTGGTTGTCATTCATTCTGGCGGTTCTAGCAATCATGTCTATCTGGGAATAATGGGCTGCAGCCCCAATGTGCCAAGGCCTGCCTGATGGATATGGCGGAGGCGTATCTATGACAAAGTTCTTTGATTCAGGCACAAAATCATACAGTCCAGAGTCAACCCACTGTTTTAGGATCTTTGCTTCAAGCTCTGGATTCCATGCAGTTTCTTTGATCTTTGGTTCCATGGTTTAGTACTTGGAAATCTTGGAAATCAGATGCGCACCCTTGTTGTAGCCTTCGTAGATGTATACGCCTACGGCTTCAATATTTTTTGGAAGCTTGGGTACTAACAGCTTGATTATCTCAGTGGATAGGTTCTCTACTGTTGCCTCGCCTTCTAGGAGAAATGTGGTATTTTTTGGTACTTGCATGTCAAACATTCCCTTTGGCCCCTCAAATGATATTCTATAATGGGACTGGTCTTCTGTTTTTAGGTATTTTCTGTTTATGAAGAATTTGTGATCCAAAATTCCAATTACTTCTTTTATGATCTTTTTTGCCTCGCCAAAATCAATTAGCAAATTGTTTTTCATATCTCCTACTAGCTCCACTAGAACTGTGGATGTGTGGCCGTGCAGAATAGAGCATTTTTCAACTAGTGGTAAAATATGTGCATAGTCAAATGCAAATGATGGATCCTCAATGAATATGGAACCAGACTGTGCATCTTTGGTATCATAAAATACAATTTCTTCTAATTCTTTTAGCTTGGCCGCAAACTGGGGATGGCCAATTGCCATTATAGTGTGGTTGTCAGATTTTATCTCCTTGTATTTTGAAATGTCTGATTCTGAATCAATTACTTCGATTAGCTTGCCGTCACTTGTCTTAAAATCAACTAATATGGTTTTGCCGCTTGATAGTGTGAGTTTGTGTTGGTATTCGTACGATGTTCCCAAAAATGTCAGCATTTGTGCAATGGACAGCTCTGTTCGTGACTTGAGTAATGTGCCGTTTTTGTCAATGTATCTAAAATCCGAATCCAGTATGGTGGAGTTGGTCAGTGTCATTTGCAAAATGCCTCTGTTTTGTGCCTATATATTCAATAGAGATGAGCCTAGGATGCAGACTCGATAAACCTTGCAAGCTCCACATCGTTTGTTGTGATACCTCCAGCATCATGGGTCATCAGGTCTATTGTGATTCTATTGTATACGTTAAACCATTCTGGATGATGGTTCATCTTTTCTGCGTGCAATGCTATTTTGGTCATAAATGAAAATGCCTTGACAAAATCAGAAAACGCAAATTCTTTGTGCAATTTTCCATTTTGTATGGTCCAGCCGTTTAATGACTTTAGCTCATTTTTGATTTGCTCATCAGATAGTTTCAATGGCTTGATTATGATACCATGTCATAATAGTCTTGTCAATAGCAACTTCTTTGTATTAGGAATTTGAGTGCAAAGACATGTCACTTGATATATTGTTAGAAAAAATCCAACTTGCAATAAAGCAAACCATGCCTGATAAAAAAATTGGAGTTGCTTTTTCTGGAGGCGTTGATAGTACTCTGATTGCCAAATTATGTCATACGATGAATTATGATGTTACATTACTAACAATAGGATTTGCGGACTCGCATGATATCAAATTTGCAAAGCAGGTAAATGAATACCTGAAATTAGCGCATCACATCTTGGAAATAAACCCAAAAGAATTTGATTTTATTTCAAAAAAAATTCACACCACAATAAAGACGGACAATCTATCCTGGAATGAAAACAGCATCGCGTTTTATCATGTGGCCAAGCTTGCGCAAAGCATTGGGTTGAATGTTATAGTAACCGCAAACGGAGTTGATGAGCTGTTTTGTGGCTATAATGGGTACAGAGACGCAATAAAACAAGGAAATGATGCAGTCATGTCTTTGATGGATACTAAGCTAGACAATGAACTCAAAATGATGAAAGCAATAAACCAGGTTTGCTCAGAGTTTGGCGTCAAAATTGTACAGCCTCTACTATCTGAGGATTTTATCAAATACGCAAAAACCATTCCGATATCTCAAAAAATAACAGATGAAAATGACTTGCAAAGAAAGCACATCATACGCAATTTGGCAATACAGGTGGGCGTGCCGGAATTATCCGCACATGCAAGAAAAAAAGCACTACAATATGGCTCTATGATTCACAAGGCCTTGCTAAAGTCTAGATGAATTTTTTGCAGACTCGATTTACCGAATTGTTCACATTTGTAATTATCTGAGGCGCTGCACCCAAGTGACTCTGGGGAGTAAATATTTCATCAATTTCACTTTCACTCAGCTTGGATGATATTGCTTTGTCACCTTTGATTGCATCCGAATACTCGATTCCTTTGTCGTGCGCCTCAAAGGCAACTCGCTGAACGTCTCTGTATGCGACAAATCTTGGAACTCCTTTTTTGATTAGTGCTTCTAGTACAAATTCTGCAAAGATCTGACCGTTGGTGACATAGAGGTTTTTCTCGATTTTCTCTACATTTACTCGAAGCTTGTCTATTATCCGAAGCATAGTCTCTAGCATTTCATCAAGCAAAATAGAGCACATTGGTATGGTGAATCGCTCATTTGCCGAGTTTGATAAATCCCGCTCATGCCATAGTGGAATGTTCTCAAATGATGCGCTCATCTGGCTGCGCAATAGCTTTGATAATGATGATATTCTCTCGCTTTTGATTGGGTTTCTCTTTACTGGAACTGCACTGCTTCCCATTTGACCTTCCTTGAAATGTTCCGCCACTTCGCCAATTTCGGTTCTCTGCAGGTTTCTAATTTCAATTGAAATCTTTTCTAGTGTACTGCCAATAAGGGCAAGCTGGAATACATATTCTGCATATCTTTCCCTTGGAATGATCTGTGTTGTGACTTCTGCTGGAAACAAGCCTAGGCGTTTTGCCACTCGTTTTTGGACTTCGATTGCTCTTGCGCCCATCAGTGAGCCTGTGCCTACTACTCCAAGTGTTTTGCAAATCAGAATTCTTTTTTTGATTTCTTCGATTCGCTCGACATGTTTTTCCATCTCTGAGGCCCAGTTTGCAAATTTTAATCCAAATGAAATGATGCTTGCGTGCTGTCCGTGGGTTCTGCCAACTGCAGGAACCTCTCTGTATTCCATTGCCTTTTTTGCCAAAAGCAAAGCCAGTCTTGCTACTTTGGGCTCTATGATGGATAAGGCATCTTTCATCTGCATTGATGTGCTGGTATCAACTAGATCATTGCTTGTCAGGCCATAGTGAATCCATGGCCTTGCACTGACTTGGCATTTCTCACTTAGTGCTTCTACTAGGGCTGCAGTGTCGTGATCTGATTTTGCCTCTAGCTGTTTTACTCGATCAGCAGAGATCTTGCCAGATTTTGATGCAGCGAAAATGTTTTGAGCGGATTTTTTTGGAATCATGCCAATTTCACCTTGCGATATGGCAGCGGCTCCCTCGATTTGTAACTGATAGTCTATTTTTTTTTGATCATCAAAGACGGCAAGCATTTCTTTTGTGCCGTATCGTCCTCCATCAATTGGTAAAATAGGCAATAATTGACTTTGGAATCGTATCAAAAATAAATCTACTTATGATTTAAATTGAATCTGAGTAGCTTAATCGATAATGTCAGGTATTATACCAAAAAAAATTCGAGATAATGTATACCAAATAGATGCTGATTCTAGCAAGGGCATGAAGGTACCAGTTACAATTTACGCAGATGAAGGATTAATTGCAAAAATGATGACTGATAGGACTCTGTCTCAGGCAATGAATGTCGCTACCTTGCCTGGAATCCAAAGTAGCGCAGTTGTGTTGCCAGACGGACACGAAGGTTATGGATTCCCAGTTGGTGGTGTTGCGGCAATGGATGCAGAAGAAGGTATGATCAGCCCTGGGGGTGTAGGCTATGACATAAACTGTGGTGTCAGATTATTGCGAATGAATTTATCCGAAAAAGAGGTACGACCAAAGCTAAAGGAGCTGGTAACCGACCTTTTCAATTCAATTCCTTCCGGTGTTGGCTCTGAAGGTGCAGTCAAGCTAAACTATTCTCAATTAGATGAAGTACTAGTCAGAGGTGTAAATTGGGCAATTGATCATGGCTACGGAACCAAAGATGATGCAGACGTATGCGAAGAAAACGGCCAAATCAAAAATGCAGACCCAAACAAGGTCTCAAATACTGCACGAAAGCGAGGTGCGCCACAGCTGGGAAGCCTTGGCTCTGGAAATCACTTTTTGGAAGTTCAAAAAATAGAAAAAGTATACGACGAAGAAGCAGCAAAAAGAATGGGAATCAAAGAAGGAAGCATTACAGTTTTGATTCATTGCGGCTCTAGAGGATTTGGCCACCAGATCTGCTCGGATTATTTGCGAGTATCAGAGCAAGCATTACGAAAATACAGCATCAATCTGCCAGACAGAGAACTCGCATGTGTTCCAAACACATCCGAAGAAGGAGAATCATACAGAAAAGCAATGTTTGCAGCACTAAACTTTGCGTGGAGCAACAGACAGATGCTCACTCACTGGACCAGAAAATCCTTTGAGCGAGTCTTCAAAAGCACAGAATCCGATCTAGACATGAAACTAGTGTATGATGTTGCACACAATATTGCCAAAGTAGAAAAACACAAAATCGACGGCAAAGAAAAATCCGTCGTAGTTCACAGAAAGGGAGCAACAAGGGCATTTCCTGCAAACCGTGAAGAAATTCCGCTAAAGTATCGCGATTTAGGACAGCCAGTTTTGATTCCAGGCTCTATGGGAACTGGAAGCTGGATTCTTTTGGGCAAGCCAAATTCAATGAGCTTAAGCTTTGGCTCTACTGCCCATGGTGCAGGCCGAATGATGTCTCGCTCAAAGGCAAGGCGTGATTTCACAGAAGAACAGGTAAAAAAATCACTAAGTGATAAAGGAATTTTCATAAAATCATTGACTAGGGATGGTGTGGTCGAAGAGACACCAGAGGCGTACAAGGACGTGGATGCAGTAGTTAATGTTTCGCACGAGCTAGGAATTGCAACCAAGGTTGCCAAGCTAGTGCCAATCGGCGTGATAAAGGGTTGAGCGAAGACAGAGAACTAGAAGCACTCAAGGCAAAACGCTTAGCAGAGATGAGAAAAAACATTGTATCTCAATCTACCAAGGAAGAAAAGAAGCAGGCTACAGCCCCACCGTCATTTCGAGACATTGTGATTTCTCATCTTGGATATAGAGGGGTGGAAGTATTGCAAAATGCAGAATCCCAGTTTCCAAATGAAGCAAAAATGGTAATTGACAGACTAGGACAGCTATTTCAGACTGGCGAGATAAATGAACAAATAGATGGTGGACAATTATTGGCATTGTTCAGATCAGTTGGAATACACGTGCGAATGCAAACTAAAATCAACATAGAGCAGGACGGAAAATTCGTCTCACTATCTGATAGGCTAAGCAAAACTGATGATAATGAAAATCTTTGAAGTAAGCTCGACTGATTTTATAGAAGACAAGCGTCTGATCAATAACGCCTTGTCTGATATGGCATCGCAGTTTGGCCTGCCAAATGATTTTGTCTTTGGCGAGCCGACATCAACATTTGGCTGGACATTTTTCAAATTGTGGATAAAGCCAAACTTGCAGGATGCGATAAACCAAAAGTTTGTCGATATGATTCAGCGATACAAAGGCAAACCTGATGAAAAATTTACATTCTTTATTGCGGATTATTTTCAATCCAAGGGCTGTAAGATTAGAGTAAAACTGATTGATGTCTAGACTCTTCTTCCTCTCTTTCCACCCTTCTTTCGTGTGGTGTCGTGAGGAATTGGTGTGACATCGTCGATTCTTCCTATTTTGAATCCGCCTCTTGCAAGTGCTCGTATGGCTGCTTGTGCACCCGGTCCTGGGACTCGAGAACCTACACCTCCTACTGCTCGCACTCGTATATGAAAGCCGGTAAAGCCTTTTGCCTTTGCTGCCTCTACTACTGCATTAGATGACTTCATTGCAGCAAATGGAGATGATTCGTATCTGTCAGCTGTTACGTGTACACCACCGGAGCTGATTGCAACGGTTTCTGCGCCAGTAAGATCAGTCATGTGTACTATGGTATTGTTGTAGCTACTATAGATGTGAGCAATACCCCATTTTTCGACTTGTTCTTCTGACATTGGTTACCCAAAGTTTGGTGGTTTTAAAAAGCTATGTCGGTTATTTGAGCCAGAGATTATGCAAAATGGCGCCAGCCCTTGTTTTTGATTGGGGTTTGCTTTTTGTCTGATTGCAAAAAGACGCCCCTGCCGCTTTGTACAAGGCCAATCTGAATTAGGTTGATCCTGTATTTTTTGGCAATTTTTTGCAGCCTTGGAATGTTTTTTGGATGTGTGGTTGCAACTATCTCGTATTCTTCACCGGAATTAAACACCAGATCTAGTGTTTTGCATCGATTCACCTTTGCGAATTCGTCTAGGCCTGGCTCTTTAGGTATTGTATCTATGATGAATTTTTTCTTGCTAGATATTGCAAGCTCTGTTAGTGTGGTGGATAATCCATCACTGGAATCCATTGACGAGCTGAGATACTTTGAGGATGCAATGCCGAATTTCAGCTGAGGCTTGGGCAATAACGCCGAATCAATACAATCTTTTCTGAATTTTCCATACGATTTGTTCTTATGCAATAGGATGCCTAGTCCTGCCCCTGTCTTGCCGAATCTGCCTGTTGTTATTATGATATCGCCTGTTCTTGCACCACTCCTTGGCGTGATTTTTTTGGCAACGCCAAACAACATTACAGAAATGACTATCTCCTTTGCCTCGTTTGTGTCACCGCCAAGAATTTTTACTCCAAACTGCCTTGATGCCTGCCTAAACCCACTTGCAAGTCTTGTTAGCTTTGATCTTGGATAATTGCGAGGAAGAGAAACAGAGATTATTCCATGCTTTGGCCTTACGCCTTTTGATGCAAAGTCACTTAGTGGTGCTACCATGCTTTTTCTGGCAATCTGCTCTGGACTCATCTGTGGTGGCACATCTGTGCTTTGCACTAGTGTATCTGTTTTGATTACGCCAAAATTTTTTCCTAGGCGAAATATCTCAACATCTTCATGAGCAGTTTTGACTAGATTCTTTTGTAGAATAGAGATTATTTTTTTCTCATTTAGTCTTGCCATGGCTTTGCTTTACTAGAATGGTAATCTCTTTTTGAATCTGTTGTGCTTTTTTCAAGTCATTTGACTCTACAGAAATTCGAATTATGTCTTCGGTGTTTGATTTTCTTACTAATGCCCAAGTGTCATCATCAACTATTACTTTGATGCCATCAATTGTGATTATTTTGCCAAATTTCTGCCTGAGTTTTTTTTGCAGTATGCCAAGTGTTTTGTCATGGAGGTGTGACTCTACATCAATTTTGGTTCGAAGCTGGTGATAGCTGGAAACAAATTTGATCACATCATCAATTATTTTTTTGCCAGTCATTGCGGCAATCAGTCCTGATGTTAGGATTCCGTCCCGACACATGTTAAATTCTGGCAGAATAAATCCACCACTGCTGCCCTCACCACCTGCTTGGCATTTTTTCTTTAGCATCATATCAATGACGTTTGCCTCGCCGACCTTTGAGCGAACTACCGTTCCGCCATGTTGTATGATGTATTTTTCAACTGCAATGCTAGTATCGATACTTAGGCAGAATTTTTTGTATCCTAGCTCTAGTGCTTTTATCACACCTAACGCAAGTGTTGTATCTGGTGATTGCTTTTTGCCATCCTTTACCACAACCAGTCTGTCGCCATCCAGATCAAAGGCAAACCCAATGTCGTATTTTTTGCTGGCAGAAACTAGCTGCATCAGCTTGTCCGCCGTTGGGTCTGGGCCTCTTTTTGTCGAGTTTTCATTGATTGTGTGGACTTTACATCCTAGTTTTTTCAATAGTTGTGGGGCAACAGCTGATGCTGCTCCTCCACCGATATCGACTATTATCCTAGGTGAGTGTCTAATTTTGCCGATAATTTTTTCAGCATCTTCGACATACTTTGATGTGGTGGCATGTTCAGTGCCAAACTTTGTTGTTTCGTGTAGTTTTTCCTGCATGATATATGAAAACTCGCGTTCATTTGGACCACGGCCATTTATGATGAATTTGAGGCCATTCCATTCCAGTGGATTATGTGATGACGTAATTATCAGACCTGCACCATACTTTTTTGCCTCTCTGAACATAACCGGCGTTGGCACCATTCCCAAATCATACACATCAATTCCACATTCCAGTAGGGAAGCTACTGCCACACCACTTACCATGTTTGCTGATGGCCTAGTATCATGGCCTATGACACACTTTTTTGATTTGATTGCCGGGGCAAAATTCCTACAAAATCTCAAAACATCTGGCAGTGTGAGGTCGTCTCCGAAAATTCCACGAATTCCAGAAATAGATTTTTTCAATGGTCAAAAACCTGAAATGCTTTTTATAAACTCTGATAACACCGCCATCCATGCCTCGATAGCTCAGCCTGGTAGAGCGAAAGTTTCGTAAACTTTAGGTCGTGGGTCCAAATCCCACTCGGGGCTTTATTACGATCAAAAATTATTCATCAAGGGTTTCTATGTCAACTTCAAGTTCTTTGGCAAGACCTTCCCACCATTTGTTAGCTTGCTCTGTCATACTCCCCAAAAAATATCATAAAATGCTCCTTTATAGATCTGTCGGTTTGTAATCAGCACATCATGATCTGCTGATCAGCTAAGCTTGTTTTTGCTTTCTTTTTGTGCGGTTGTAAATTATGATTGCAAGTGCACCGCCAGCACATCCCCAAAACACCGGCCATCGGAGTGGATCATTTGTCATGCCCAAAAAAGAATAGATCGTCCCGCCAATTAGCGCAAATCCGATTAGCTCAAGTATTTTGCTCATGTGTGGCAAAACAATCGAAAAGATATATTGTTTGTTTGTTGTCTGAGAATTATGGACAAGTATCTGCTAATGATGCTAATTGTTCTGACTATGGGAATGGGTTTTGCCATCTTCAAAGAACCGCCAAGCCTGGAATTATTTTATGCACAACTAGCAGGCGCATTCATCATTGTAGGATATTCTACATACAAAGAACGCAAACACAGAAAGAGTTCAAAGAAAAAGTAACTAAAGATCTAGACCGAAGCCTTGTGCCAAATCATGGAATCGCTTGTATGATTCTAGGTATTGCTTGCCTTTTGGTGTGATTACATAGGTGTTTTTTCCATCAAACTCGATTTTGTTTATCAATCCAGCACCAGTCAAGTTCTCTATGAACTTGGCAAGTCTAGAATGTGACAGATTTGCCTGTGTTAACAGCGAAGTTACCTTGATTCCTTCTTGTCCACACTGTTCAGTAGCTGTTAGCAGATCTGCTACAATTTGCATACTGGTACGATATGTGGCCATTGTTACTCGAGTGTAATTCTAAGATATAAGGGTATTAACCTTTCTCACGATTGCTTAATAACCAAACGCAAACCCCGGAATCAAGTGTCCAGCACGTTTACTTGGTATGATGACATTCTTGGCGTGGCCTATAGATATTTTGATCTGCGAATGAATGTCGTGCCGTTATTTTCTGATCGGAAAAAGGCAACTGACATTTGGAATGAATACGTGCACTGGTGGACCGACCACGACATCAAATTGCGATTTGTGGAAACAGGCGATCATTACTGGTTTGTAATAGCATCCGAGACAAGGCGACCAGACCACAACATGGCGTTTTTCAAGTTATTGCCAAAATCAGAGCATTATGCCAGATTCAAAAAGGGACACCTAGGTGAGGCGTACTTTAGATTTGCAACATATGCACAAAAAGAGGAAAAAGACGTCAAAGATGATGCCGTGTGCAACTGCACTCACACCAAAGAAGACCATGAGGGAAAATGCCAGATTGATAATTGCAGATGCGAGCAGTTTCAGACATTTGAGCTTAGATTGCTCAAGAAAAAGAAAACTGTAACTGACATTAAATTTCTGGAAGAAAAAGACGTCAAGGACGATTCGGTTGCGTGGAATTGTCTTTATGTGAACAAGTACAAAAATTCTGCCTAGGTTATTTTTTGTCCATGCTTACTCGGACATGTTCGCCAGGATAGTGCTCGTAGATCTTTTGAGAATAACACTTGCCGCACATAATTCCCTTGATGTTCCATTCAGGCATTGCGACATATTTGTATGGTATTGGTCCTTTGCACAATGAACATTTGTCTCCTTCAGCCAAGCAATGTGGATTTTTTTATGTCTATATAAAAATCATGGCCATTTTTTGGGATGATAAAAAAATTTGTTAAATAATGGTACGACTCAGACAAAGCTGCGGTAGATTGTCTGGCCATTGTAAATCTCCTGCAATTTTTACCGTGGCTGGCAACTATCGCATTTTACAATAAACTATTGACCAGCTTTTTGATGCTCTCTATTTCCTCTTCTTCTTGGCGTATTTTCTTATCCACCACACGTAGCATTGCCTCATTCCAGACATGGTGTGAGAAAAAGTTATGCTTGGTGTTTGCCCGCTCTATCTCGTCTTCTACTACTGTGTCTTCTAGGAATCTTGTCACTACGCCATCTGTTAGCTTTAGTATGCGCTCATTGAGCTTGGTGCTCTTAAAAATTGGCTCTACTTTGGTAATGTCTTCTTTGAAATCTCCTTTGGTGCCAAGAATGCTTTTGTGTATTATTCTAAAATATACTGCAACAAAAAACAGCGTGGCGTATCTTTTGGTCTTGTGGCCTCCACGCTTGCCATAGCCTGCTGATTTTTTGGCATATTCTTTTACCAGATATGGATAAAGCAACAATCTATAGTCATCTTTTAGGTTTTCATTGAATACGTCATCATATTTGCTTCCTCGAGGCAAAAACTGTGCAGGCGAGCTGTATGACTCTGTTGGCCTTTGCTCAATTCCTGCAACCAAAGCTTGTATTGCATCTTTTGCTACGATTACTTTTTTGTGATTATCTGGCAGATACTTGTTGTATGTGGCATCTCCTTTGAACTCGCCTTGCTGGGATTTTGATTTGCTATCAAATGAGCCGGCCTGTATCTCATAGAAATATCCGTGGTTTTCAAGCTGGGACTTTACAGACTTGTGAAAGTCCATTAATGAAACTAGGTCCTTTCCTCTGACAGAGTTTTGCGAGTTTCTGTATTTTGTGATGTTGTTTTGGTCCATCTCATCGTCTGCCCGTATTATGGTAACTGTGATGCTACCATCCAAATTGTTGGTTCTCTTGGCATGATCCAAAATAGAATTTGATGTCTGCGCACCGTTTACTATTTGCGGTGCATGCAACATCAGTGTGTTGTCTTCTAGCTCCTCAAAATTGCTAACTACTATTGTGATTCCATTGTTATAGTAAAAGAACTTGTCAGGTGAGTTTTGCAATGTATCGCGAATTCCCTTGTTTACATTTGTCTTAAATTGCATCCACTGTCTGATGTTTGACTCAAAGACATAGTCGCGGTTTTTTGTAACAAAGTCTGTCAGCTCGCGCAGTCTTAGAATGCCGACTATGGTGTTTTTGTAGCGAATTCTCTCCTCTAGTCGTATCTTGGATTTTTTGCCAGCTGCTGGCTTTTTTATTCGATCCCAGAGACTCTTGACTATTTTATCGAGGCCCATTATCTCCAAGGTATCATCACCTTCATAGTTTACCTGCTGGTTTGTGACATAGCAACATTCCACTTTGAGATTTTTTTCCTGAATCTTTGTCACAAGATTTGCAAGCTCGGGTCTCATCTTGGTGATATCCTTGCTCAAGAGGCGCCTGACATCTTCTTTGAATTTGGCAATTGCCTCTTCGGAATGAGCAGTACCATACTTTGATTGGAATAATCTTATTTTATTATCAGAAAAGTCTACTGGCAAATACGCATCTATTCCAAGATCGTTTGCCCCATCAATTATGGAATCTGATGCATCATCTTCTGTTGCCTCATAAACTCGGGTCAAGACCCAGTGCAGAAAATTATAGCCCTTTTCTACGTCGCTTTTTCCGCTTTCAACATATTCTATTATGCTGTCCTTGATGTTCTCAGAGAATCCCTCCAGTGGTTGCTCTGATCTTTTTTGAATCAATAGGGATTGGGAGCCTGGAATGTATTCTAGCAAACCATTGCTTCTTTCTGCCATGGTATGGTGTGTGATTGGTGGCTTTAGAATGGCGGGTTATTACATAATAACTCGTATCATGCGTAGGCAAAAATACATCACCGGATCAAACTGGATCGTGAAAAAGTATCTTGCTTTGATCGGAGGCGCAATTACTGCCATAATCTTGGGACTGGCATTGATGTATGGCTCATCTAATTCCACTCAAGTAACGCAGGAATCTGTACAAGAAGCTGCACCAATCACTGAAGAACAAGAAAACACACTTGTTGTAAAAATGATAATACTGTCTTCAAGACCCGGATGTGAAACTACCGGATGCTATATGCCTAGTACCATAACCGTTGATGCCGGTACTACCATAACTTGGATAAACGAAGACAGAGGCTTGCACACTGTCACCACAGGATACTATGACACACCAGACGGAATGATCGAAAGCGGACATGTATCTCCAGAGGACAAGTTCTCATTTACTTTTGACACACCGGGACAGTTCCATTATTACTGTAGATTGCATCCATGGATGGAAGGAACTGTAATTGTAAATTAAGAGGTGAGGAAGGGATTTGAACCCCTATAGATTCGCTTTGCAGGCGAACGCATAGCCGCTCTGCCACCTCACCACAAGAAAAAAACAAAATCCAACAGAATTAAACTCTTTACTTGATAAACGTCTTTGACGCAAGCTTGACGTCTTCACCACGAATTGTTTTGCGCCCGGCATGATTTGACATGTCTACTGCGCTTTTTGCTATGGTGGTTGCAATTTCCTCTAGGACTCGTCTTAGCTCGTCTGCCGACTCGTCACTTACACGATCGGCGCCTGCCTTTTTGAGTATCCTGTACATAGCAGACAGGCCCAATTCAGAGGACTTCATGATTGGATTTTTGCCATATTATATGATAAAGGATGGTGAGCTAAAAAATTCCACACACTAATGGATTTCTGCACACTTAAGTATGCAGAAAATTTCCCAAAAATCATGCTCTATGATGTACACATACATCTATCCGATCCTGAATACGAGGGCGAAATAGGCCTAGTAATTAATTCCATAGAGCAAATAGGCATCAAAACATGCGCAGTATCAATGGATGTGGCTTCTTCTGCTGTAACACTAGACCTTGCCAAAAAAAGTAACCACATTTTACCATTCATTGGGATTCATCCAGAAAAGGCATCCGATGATCTGGATTCTATGGTTATGATGATCGAGCAAAATGCAAATATCATCTCAGGCATTGGCGAAATAGGCCTTGATAAAACCTACACAAAAAACGACCAAGAGTTTGCACGACAAAACCAAGTCTTTGCCAAATTACTAGAGCTGGCAGAAAAATACCACAAGCCAGTATCGGTTCACTCTAGAACAACACTGGATGAAATATTAAAAATCATTCCCTCTTACAAAATTTCTGGATTTTTGTTGCATTGGTTTGCAGGAAGCAAAAAGCAACTACAACAAGCAATGGATCTTGACTGCTATGTCTCGTATGGCCCAGTGTCTGTATATTCGCAAGACAAACAAGCTCTCATATCATATACAAACCAAGACAAAATACTAGTAGAAACAGACGGACCGGTAAGATTTTCTCGCTGCTTTGATATGAAGTCTGCACATCCCAGCTTTATTCCAAGCGTTGTGTTTTGCATATCCAAAATACTTGGCATATCATACAACGAGGCTGAAACATTACTGGAAGCAAACTCAAAACAATACTTGGGAATATAGGTATAATATACCCCCAAAATAATTCCAACCGTGGATAGAATAAAGAGACTTTCAATGCAAGTCCTAGACCAACACAAAGACAAATTCACAGTCGACTTTGCAGACAACAAAAAAATTCTAGACCAACTAGCTGTTGTGCGCTCAAAGGGCCTCAAAAACGAGATGGCAGGCTATATCACAAAACTTCTCAAGCGTGAAAAAGACTATCTATCTTCCAAGGAATCACCAGCAGAAGAAGAGGAAATTGAGGCAGCCGACGAAGAAGTAGAGGAAACAGTCGAAGAGACACCAACAGAAGAGTCCGAAATCCCTCAAGAAATCACAATAGAATCCAGCGAAGAATCTTAATCCGTCTTATCTATACCCTCATACAATGATTGCAATCAAGCTCTTAGGTGGCACAAAAAAGTCATTTGGCACAGACCTCATACAAGCAGAGCTTAACAATATTTCCATTTCAAAAATGTTAGAATATCTACTATCAATAAAACCTGCAAACGCACTGGACCTTGACACAAAAAATATCCTAATTGCAGTAAATGGCGCAGACTCGTCCGCACTGCAAGGCCACAACACCATACTACACACTGGCGATGTGGTAAGCATCATACCTGTAATACATGGGGGTGCAAGAATGCAGTTTGTTGTATCTGCAAAAAATGTCGAGCTGTTTAGCATCAAGCACAAAAAAGGCAAAAACTATGACTTTGTATCCGCATTAAGAAAAAAATTCCCAAGCATTGTGATGGAAGGCGTATCATCCAAAAGCATTGCAAGTGTTTTGCATGTCAAAAAAATACTTGGACTATCACTGTATGCCAAAAAGCACAATTTGTTATTATCAAAAAAGTTTGAAACAGACATTTTGCTTCGATTTGCCGTAACCACGCAGATCTCTGCCGCAATCCATACTCTGGGGCTGGAAAAAACAGACGAGTTTACTATGATTGCAATGGGTGCCAAGTCACAGCTAGACAAACTACACAAACATCTGGCAGAGCACATCACACCAGTAAATTATTCATCCAATGCAAAATACATCCAAAAACAATTCAAGATAACAAAAAAACATCTAGATACGATAGACTCTAAAAATCCGCTTGAAGACTTGCTTGCAGAAAAGGCAGCGGTATTATTCCAGTGAGCCGCGTTTTTCTCTTTGTATGCTCAGGATATTCTCGTCTTTGAGCACAGAAACCCCAGTAATTGAGCCTAAAATCTCTACTAGTATTATCCAGTCGTATTTTTCCAGCGATACTTTGTTTGATAATCTATTTGCAATCTGAGTAATTATCTCGCCAGATGATATCTCTGAATTTCTCTTCTCTATTGTGATTCTATAGGTATGGCTTGGCTGTATTTTTTGGGATTCCTTGATTGCAGCATCTGCTATTTCTGATATCTCTGTCTTTGTTACTATGCCAACTGGGATTGCTCGCATTGTATATCGAATCGACCATGGCTCATCTTCGAGCTTTTCTCGAATTTTTTTTATCACATCTAGTGGGTCTACACTAGTATCTACATACAAAATTCCAGAAAATTCTGTCATTGATATTTGTGGGGATAAATCCCCAAGCTCTTCTAGTATTGAGTTAATCTCTTCAGTTGTTTCTGCCTCAAAATGTCGAGCGCAGGTAACTATAACATTCAATGACTGCAGGACTAGTCCAGCACATATGTGTCTTGATTAAAAATTAAATAAACAATTTACCATACCACACCATGAGTACAGAACCAGATCTTGAGAACGACTTTGAGGATGATTTTGAAGATACAGAAGACGAAGAAATAGAAGATGAGGATTTTGACTAGATAGTCAGACCAAAGCTGTCTGCGAATTTGTTAAATGTGTTGTATGCTTGAAGGAATTCTCTTCCAGTGCTACTTATTTTGTACTTGCATGCACCGCTAGAATTGGTCTGTTCTAGCAATCCCTGAGACACTAGCGTTCCCAGTATTTTGGATATTCTTCCATGTGAGATGTTTGCCTTTCTTATCAGGTATGTGATGCTTGCACCTTCTTCATTTGGCAGCTCATCTCGTGTTGTAGTTAGAATATCTCCGATTATCTTCATGTGGGTTCTGTATACTTGCATTTTGACAAATTTTCTGTGGTCTGATTCTTGGATATATTGACAGGATAAGATTTTTTGACAAAGTAATATTATTGAGCTAAATTTGAGCCTGAGTGCTCAGAGATTCTCATCGAACTTTATCTTGGTAAGCGGTACCTTGGTTACTGGGATGAACAATAGCACTAGGCCGGCAATTTTGATTGTAATTGATACCATACCCAAAATGGACTGGGGAAATACAAAATAGTACCAGCCAAGAAACTCGCCAAACCCCAATGCCGCAAGGCCTGCAGCTACAAAGAGGGCGGTTTTTCGTCTGCTCTCAAAATACGACATTATTGTTTCAATTGCGCCATATGCTAACAAAATAAATGAAATGGAGCGAATCACGTTTTCTAGTGATGTAAATGAAAACAAAAACAACGGCAATACTCCAACTGATCTTAGATAGTTTGATCTTGGGAAAAACGACTTTATCGTATGAGAAAACGCAATGAAAAAATATCCTAATGTCTGAGATGCAATTCCAATTGTTTGAATCCATTTGTGCTGGTCCTTTACCTCAAAGACGTACATGTCTAGTGCCAGACCAAGCCACATTATCATAAAGCCAATCCCAATCGAGAAAAACGCCAGTGTTAATCGGAACAGTGTCGGACTGCCAGTGTTTCTAAATCCAATGTATGATAGAATGCCGATTGTGGCGCCTACGCCAAATCCGACCAAATTCAAAATGCTTTCTAAAAAAAATGCTTGCATCTGTTTTGTATTGGATAGGTTTGATTTTAAAAGTTAATCCCATTCATCAAGTGTTCCGGCAGTCTGGCCCTCAGTAGAGCCTGCATAGTCGCCCAAAATATCAGAATATGTCACATCATTATGTGCGACATATTTTACATATTCACCATATGACATATCAAGGCCACAATCTGAGCATGTTACAATAGTAAAGTCTGGTGCCAGATCTGCATTGCCCTTGCATTTTGGACACTTGATCTTCACACAAAGTATTGCCAAATTCTGTTATTATTCATTGCCAAAAAAAGAATAAATTGACTAGACATGGAGCCAAAATTATGGCGCGAGTTTGCACAAAATGCAAGATAGAAATTCCTGATTCAGAGCAACTTGATGCGGTAGGTGGAACATATCCATGCTGTACCAAGTGCTGGGAGGAATGGAAGACCTACCGAATAATGGTAATGAATGAGCTTAGACTGGACATGTCGCTGCCAGACCACCGAAAGCTGCTCAAAAAGAACGAAAAGATCTTCGTAGGCGTTTTGTCTCCTCAGGGAGACGTCATTGACTTTGCAAACGAGGACAACCGCAAGCCAGACAAGCCACAGGCCTAAAGCCCGAGTTTTTCCTTGGCACTCTGAGGTATCATCAAGAATAGCTGCTTTTTTTGCCCTTCTGACAAGCCAGAGAAGATCTTTTGGACCGACTTTGCAATGGAGTCCTGGCGTGATTTGTCAATTGATGCAAAAACCTCCAAGATCCCATCCAAATTAAAGAGAATCAGCTTTTGCGGGTTTCTGAGCACTTCAAAGACATATGCAGATGCTAGACCAATCCGCTTTTCTTCAGGCATTGTAGCCAAAATCTCTAGCCATGTTGCAAAAAGCTTGGCAAAGTTTGGAAACGGTATTGTGGGGCCTGCCTCTAGTGCATTGTTGATTATTTCTGCCTGATCGGGTGCAGTTAATGTGAAAAACTCATCCATTCTTTTTTTGAGGATTGGCCTGCGCAAAAAGTCCGGCAGATTTGCCAAATTGACTATGATGTTTCCTGCAAAATTATGTGACAATGCTGATTTGATACACCGGGGTGTTAAAAATTTAGATCGCAATTCCATAACTTGGCTTAAATTAAAGCTCAAAACCTCAACCAATGATGCCTTCGACTGTTGTGGTTGGTGGATTTTTTGGAGATGAAGGAAAAGGCAAAATCATTTCATATTTGGCCCAAAACGATGACCCAAGCATTGTGGTAAGGGGCGGAGCAGGACCAAACGCAGGCCACACCATAGAAGATGGCGACAAAAAATACAAGGTCCGAATGTTGCCTAGCGGATTTTTGAACAAAAAGGCAAGACTGATGGTAGGCCCAGGAGTTGTAGTAAATCCAGATGTTTTGCACAAAGAAATTGAGGAATTTGGAGTATCAAAAAGATCATTTGTTGATAATAACTGCGGCATAATAGAAAAGACTCACACTGATGCAGACTCTGGTGGAATGCTCAAAGAAAAAATCGGCAGTACTGGTTCAGGAACTGGTCCTGCAAATGCGGACAGAGCCATGCGTACGCTCAAAATGGCAAAAGAGGTTCCATCATTGAAGCCATACCTGACTGATGTGGCAGAGGAATTACATGCCGCTCTAGACAAAGACCAAAACGTCCTAGTAGAGGGCACACAGGGAACATTTCTCTCACTGTGGCACGGTACATACCCATTTGTTACCTCAAAAGACGTTACAGCCTCTGGAATATGCGCAGACATTGGGCTTGGACCAAAAGACGTAGATGATGTAATGGTAGTCTTCAAGTCCTATGTGACACGCGTAGGCACGGGCGTACTTGATGGCGAGCTTCCAATGGATGAGGTGGCCAGGCGTGGATGGTCGGAGGTAGGCACAGTCACAGGCAGGCAAAGGCGCGCAGCAGAATTTGATTTTACGCTTGCCAAGCGTGCGATAATGCTAAACAGCGCAACACAAATTGCTCTAACAAAACTTGATGTGCTATTCCCAGAATGTGCGCACAAAAATTCATTTGATGATCTGAGCGCAGCGGCAAAAAAATTCATCACTAGTATAGAGGACAAAACAGACGTGGCAGTAACGCTCATTGGAACCGGTGCAGGCGTAAGTGACATCATTGATTTGCGCCAATAATTGTTTGAATTATTTTTGCTAAACTTTATTTTGCCAGTCATTTTATTGGACACGTGGAAAAACCAAAATCTCCTAAATACATTCAATTAGCCTCACAATTAGAATTCTCACGCCTAGTTTCTGCACTCGAGCGAGTTCCACGCGTATCATTTATGCACGAGCACGACGGCAAAAAAATTCTTGCAATCCAGATGGATTTGCTCAAAGAGCGACCAATCATCTATTATGTTCCACTGGATAAGAACGGCCATTATTTGGCATATGGCTTCAAAAACGGCAAAGAAGAAACATCCGTAGTAGATGCAGTATCAGAGCCCACCAAATTATACTCGCCAATTGTAAAAATTAAAGAACTCCCACCGTCTCTGCGACAGCACTCTGATGAGCAACTAGAAAAATACGAACTAATCGAACTTGAAGACCTGGCAAGCCTTGCAAAAATTAGTCATGGATATGAAGAGGCGCCGTTCCCACTGTTTGCGTTTCCACGATCAGACAAGTGGCTAATTGGTGTCTTTATGAATTTCAACGAGGACGGCCCATCATATTTTTGCCATGTTACAATTGATTCAGAGCCAACGCAACCATTCCTGAAATATTCAATGTTCAATGGCAATGCTCCAGTCTTTACAGACAATCTAAACGAGCACGGCTATTCATATATCAAAATAATAAAGCTAGTAGACACACACCCACTAATCCACTATGAATAATTTTAGCGAGCAAATCAAAAAACTAGCTCGAAAAAAAAGTCCACTCATACTAGCAAATGACTATGACGATCAAAAAAATCTAGAGTCCCGCACCATTCGTAACATCAAGATATTATCTGATTATCTTTGTGCAATCAAGTTCAACTTTCATGTTTTGCTGCCGCTGGGAGAAAAACAGATCAGCAAAATCACAAAAACAGCACACGAACACGGCTTGCTGACAATAGCTGATATCAAACTAAACGACATTGGCAATACAAATCTGGCTGCAGCCCAAACCCTTTGGAATTTGGGATTTGATTGTATTATAGTAAACCCAATGATGGGTCCTGGAAACCTACAAAAGCTAATCGAGCTGTCTCACAAGAACAAAAAGGGCGTAATCTCACTGTGCCATATGAGCTCACCTGAAGCCAAGGTAACATACGAGCTAGGCGTAAAACTAGGCTCAAAGAGCACCCAACTATACAAATTATTCCTAGAGTGGGCAACCAAAATGTCTGCAGACGGAATCATAGTGGGCGCCACATTTCCAGATATCATACGATACTGCAAAAAGCAAAGCAAGGGCAAGCTCAATGTTTTCTCGCCGGGAATTGGAACTCAAGGAGGAGACATTTCCAGTACTGTATCTGCCGGCTCTGACTATCTCATAGTCGGCAGAACAATTCTGAGTTCCAAAAATCCAGTGCAAACAGCACAAGAAATGTCTGCGCTAGCTTGCAAAAACTAGGGCTTTAGATTTTTGTAGCAAACTTTTGGCATTTTGATATGTTGTTTTAGAATATGCCAAATCATATTCTAGCCAGACATGATCCAAGTGCTCATCTGATATTGTGACGTTACTGGTTTTTGTTTTTCCCAAAAAGAATACAACTTCTTTTTTGACTTGTTTTCCATCATACTGATATGTGTAGTGGATTTTTTCCTCAAAGCCGTCGATAAACTCTACATCCGTGATTCCTGTTTCTTCTCTTGCCTCTCTAATTGCCGCATCTTTTTCTTGCTCTCCTTTTTCTATTCTGCCTTTAACAAAGTCCCAGTGGCCAGAAGGATAATGCAAAAGCAAAAACAGTTTTTTGCCAGAGTCCTCTCTGTATAGAACTATGCCAGCTGATCTTTCTTGCATTACTTTCCAATTCTCCTGTTTCTTTTCTGAAATGTCCTAATTGCTCGCAAAAGATCAATCTTTCTAAATTCAGGCCACAAAATATCCATAAAAATAAGCTCACTGTATGCTCCCTGCCACAGCAAAAACCCGCTCATTCTCTGCTCGCCTGATGTGCGCAAAATCAGGTCCGGCGATTGTTGCGGCAAGTGAGCCGTGTACAGATTTGCCTCTATTACGTCCTTGTTGATGTCATTAACGCTAATGCTTCCATCCTTGATCCGCGCAGCAATTTTTTTGACTGCATCGACAAGCTCGTTTTGTCCACCATATGCAATTGCAATATTTAGATAATGATTGTCGTATCCCTTTGTTGTCTCATCTAGCCTTTTGAGAACATCATTAATGGAGTCAGGTAACAGCTCTGTTCTGCCCATTGCCTTGACGCGCATTTTCTGCTTGTGGATTCGCGGATCGACATAGAGTTTTTCCAGTCTTTGTCGTATCAGCTCGTACAGATATTCTAGTTCGTTGTCTTTTCTATCTAGATTTTCAGTTGATAATACATAGAGTGTGATGATTTTAATGTCAAGCTCCTCGCACCAATCCATAAAGTTCTCCACAGCATCTGCGCCCTTGAAGTGGCCATCTTTGGATATTGTGAGTGCTTTTTTTGCCCACCTTCTATTCCCATCTAAAATGACTGCGATGTGATTTGGGATGGTGCCTCGTCTGATCTCATTTTCCAGTCTTTGCGTGTATAGTTTGTAAAAATAGGAGAGAAACGGTTTTGCTTTTTCTATTCCGATAAGACTTCTCCTCCCTTCTTTTTCCTGTATTTTCGGAATAAGAAGGTAGCAGATATCAGTGTTATTACAAGACCTACCAAAAATGGCAGAATCAGCGTAAATGAGCTCTCATCTTTTGTGAGCAGGTTTGTGAACTGATATACGGTTGGGTATAGCGAAACTAGCACAATCATGCGTAACATATCGGTAATTTGTCTGAGGCTTCCCTTTAGCCAGTTGCTGATTAGTATTCCTGCAAAGATTGCGCCCAGCCCAATCCACAAAAATGGCAAAGCGCCGGCCATGAATGCGCCAAGAGTAACCTTGTCTGCAAAAATATTTGGAACACCAGAATCCAAAATTTGTGGATCCAGAATGTTTGTGTGTATTGCAGAAAATCCAGACAAAATAGATGCAAGTGAAATTATCACGCCAGTTACCACTGTGAACATGCGAATCAATCCTGCCGGCGTAGGCTTTGCCCAGTTAGCCCATGCCCTATCGACATCAAATGCGCGAATCAAAAATGCACCGCCCAAAATGCTAACTAGAACTGCAAATATTTCCTGAGTATAGCCGGATATGGTGCCAATGCCGCCAATTAAGAGCAAAATTCCAGGCAATCCCAAAAAGAACTTGGAATATTTTGAATCATAGACAACCATCTTTAGGTATTTTCCAAAGACAGCATAGGAGTACTCTACGCTGCGACTAACTCGCATTACACATCTTTGAACAGAAACAATTGGAACTACATTTTGTATTATAGGTATGACACTTTCATCATCCTCACCGTCTGATACAATGACTGCACCATTTGCTGAAAAGCTAGATAGAACTGACTTTACTTCGCGAATGATTTTCTCGTCTGCTTGTACTCCTTTGTCTCCAACTCCTGCTACTACAATGACTTCGGTTTGATAGCCCTTGCTTATCAAGTCCTCATATGTCTTGATTGCATAGAATATAGAATTTGCATCTGCATCTTCTGGGTCTTGCAGTGCAAGTTTTTGAGCTGCCTCAATACATGCATTTCTTCCAACAACTGGGGTTAGGACTCCTGCCTTGTCGCCGACATCGTTGTCCCTGTCTACACAAATGACCAAAAGCCTACTTGTCAGTGGCGTATCCAGTTTCTTTTCTATTTTGGAATCTAAAGACAATACCACTATACATTACAAAATCGCCTATTAACGATTTCCAACCATTCAAAATATTACAGATAGGAAAGCTAGGCTCGTCTAGGCTGGACGGGAATCATTTGATGCAGTAATAGAGTCTTGTGCCTGAGTCAGGTATTGCTGAAGGGCTTCTGTGTCCACAGTGACATCTGCGCTTGGGTTGGACTTTAGCTTCTCTGCAATCACATTTGTCTCCCTTAGGTACGTGTTGTATGCTCTCAGTGAGTCTGCCATGGCAGAATAGCTATGCATCCATTCATCAGATACTTCTGGATTTGTTATACTGATTATCATGGCACGAATCTGTGACGATGAAATGTCTGAGATTGCAATATAGTTTTCCGGTGTAATTTGGCCTGCCAGCATTTTGTCAAATTCTATTTTATCAGATTCTGCAATTGCTTTTTGCTGGTCAATTAGGGCATCAAGCTCGGCCTGTGGATTTGAAATCACAACACTTTGGTTGTTTTGCGGAATGAACCAAATTGCAAAACTTGCGGCAGTAATTGCGGCTAGTACTCCAGCAGTCAAAATAAAACCTTTTTTTGATTTCAACTTGATTCCAAGAATTTACTCTATAATATAATTGAAATCCACAAAAATTGCTCAAATTTTTTGCCAAAGTTTCGTATTTTGTGTGATTTGATGTCATAATGATGAAAATCCAGAATGGATCGAAATCCGCAATTTACCACATCCTGCAAATGCAGACTAGTCCATCGTATAGTAAAATAATTTTTACCGTTTCTTGCTAAATACACGCATACTGTAGACCAATCACAATGGCTCAAGCTTACTGTGTAAAATGCAGAGCAAAAAGGGAGATTAAAGATCCTAAACCAACAAAGCTAAAGAATGGTCGTCCAGCTGTCAAAGGCGTCTGTCCAAAATGCGGAACTAACGTCTTTAGAATCGGCGCTGCTTAAGCTAAACCACTCTTTCTTTTTAACTTAAACTCATATAGCCAGTCGGCTCCGTATTTCGTATTGGCAAAGGCAGACTATGAAAAATTACTAAAGCGAATCCAAGACAAGATTTCCGAAAAACAGACCGTAACTGGCGAGAGATTTGAGCTTCCATCACCTAATGTGATGTGGGAAGGCCAGCGAACCATACTGCACAATTTCATGGACTTTGCAAAAAAGCTAAGACGTGACCCAGACAAGGTCTTACAATATTTGGCAAAGGAATTTGCAACTCCTGCTGAGCGAAGCGGAGACAAGGCAATCTTTGTTGGAAGACGCGAGCCACACGACTTTGTGAACTTGCTTAACATTTACGTCAAGGATTATTTGGAATGCCCAACATGCAAGAGCCCAGACACCAAAATAGAGCGAGAAAACAGAATCACATTTTTGCTCTGCGAGGCATGCGGCGCAAAATCATCACTCAAAGGTAAATACGCGTAATGCGATTTTTTGTTAAAACCACCAACTATCAAAACAGCAACATGCTAAACATGTGTGATGAGGATCTGTTGGGCAAGACAATAAAAAATGGCAAACTGCAAATTAACATCACTCAGAGCTATTATGGCCAAAGACTAGTGGAGCAAGCCGAGGCAGAAACATTACTGCAAAGATGCTCTATTTTGAATTTGGTTGGCAAAAACACAATACATCTATCAGTTGATCTAAAGGTCGGCTCGCAGCAAGGTGTCAAGACAATAGACGACGTTCCGTTTTTGATTGTCTTCAAAATGTAATACACACAATTATATACAAAAATTTCATTCCAATACCATTGGGAAAGCGTAAAGTTCTAAATGAAAGTGAGCTAAAAGACATCCAGCTGCCGCAACAAGGTGAGCTTTTGGGCAGAGTAATCAAACTTTTAGGAAGTGATCAGGTGCTTGTAAAATGCACTGATGAGAAAATCCGACGCGGAAGAATTCGCGGAACACTCAAGCGAAGAATTTGGATTAGAGACAATGATGTTGTAATCATTGCTCCATGGGACTTTAAGCAAGATGACAGGGGAGACATCACCTGGAGATTTACACTATCTCAAGTGGACTGGCTCAAAAACAACGGTCATTTGCCAAAAGAATTCTAAATAATGGACAGACTTGTCTGAAGACGATTTTTCCGGACTAGAAAACATAGAAGACTATTCACAATTTGACAAAATCTTTCCAAAGCAAAAGCGGCGCAAGCCACAGGATGGATTCAAAGCAAACAAGGTAGTCAATCAGGTCCTAGACAAGACTACAATGTTTACCATGTATGAGATGATAAACTCCAAGATAATTGCATATGTCAATGGAATAGTAAAGGCAGGCAAAGAGTCTGCTCTGTTTTGGGCAGTAGACCCACAGGGAAAGGACGTTGCCCTCAAAGTATACCTGACATCTACTTCTAGCTTCAAAAAACGCGCGCCATACATTTTGGGCGACCCTAGGTTTTCTCATCTCAAAAAGGGAACGCGAAACATGGTGTATTTGTGGGCCCAAAAGGAATTCAGAAATCTAAAACAGTGCGTAAGGCATGGATTGCCCGTGGCAAAACCACTCCATGTCTCCAAGAATGTTCTGGCAATGGAATTTGTTGGCAAAAACGGAGTTCCTGCGCCAACCCTACATGAGACCGAAATAGATGAAAACGATTATTCGCAAATAATTGATTTTATCACAAAACTCTACAAAAAGGCAAAACTGGTCCACGGCGATCTGTCAGAGTATAATGTCTTTAAGACAGAAGCAGGCCTAATTGTCTTTGACTTTGGATCTGCAGTTGACACAATACACCCAAATGCTCAAAACTTTCTTCAAAGAGACATTAAAAACATGTCTTACTTTTTTGCAAAAAGAGGACTAACAGTTACAAATCCAGCTGATGTTCTCAATACAATAACATCATGAGCTTTGATAAAATAGTAAGAATTCCAGTGGACCGAGTAGGCGCACTAATTGGCAAATCAGGCAAGGTCAAATCCCAAATAGAAAAAACCTGCTTTGTCAAGCTCGAAATTGATAGTGAATCCGGCGAAGTTGAAGTAGTAACAGATGGTGATGTGAGCCAGATCCAACCATTCAAGGCAGTAGAACTAGTTACTGCAATTGGCAGAGGGTTCTCGCCGGAAAATGCACTAAAGCTGATGAGAGAAGATTATGTTTTACATGTAATGGATCTGCGAGACTTTGCAGGAAAATCGGCCCAGCAAATTGAAAGGATAAAAGGAAGAATAATCGGAGAGGGAGGTAGGGCGAGAGCAAACATGGAAAATCTTACCAATACTAGTATCTGCGTTTATGGAAAAACCGTTTCAATAATTGGAGAGCCAATACAGATCAAACTTGCTGTATCTGCAATATCATCAATTTCTTCTGGCAGCAAACACGGTTCTGTGTATGGCAGATTGGAGGCAAACAAGAGAAAGCAAAAGCTAGAGCGAATGCAATTGTGGGAAAATAAAGATGTCTAAGGAAACCTTTAGCCAAATCTCGCCCAGTGAGTTCTTTTATAGAAATAGAGACCTTGCAGGGTTTTCCAATCCAACTCGTTCATTATACACAGCAGTTAGAGAATTTGTAGAAAATGCACTGGATGCATGCGACCAAAAAGGCATACTACCAGATGTAAAACTCATAATTCAGGCAGTAGACCCAGAAAAGCCAGACCCTAAACCCTACACTCTAACAGTAAAGGACAACGGGCCTGGAATGGACTCTAAGCAAATTCCTCTGGCATTTGGAACCGTACTCTATGGCTCCAAGTTCGGCCTCAAGCAGGCAAGAGGAATGTTTGGCCTAGGCGCTACTATGGCAATATTATACGGACAAATCACTACCAACAAGCCCGTAGTGGTGTCTAGCTCTACTGATGGTGCAACATCACATGAATATTCAATGATGCTTGATATTCAAAAAAACAAGCCAGTCATACTAAAGCACTCTACCAAAGAGACAAACAAAAAGGGACTAAATGTCAGCATCACACTGGAGGGCGACTACTCCAAAGCAGGTGCTAAGATTAGAGACTACGTGTACCAGACTTCGCTAATCACGCCATATGCTACCATATCATTTGATGATCCAAAAGGAGAGAAATTCCAATACAAAAGAATTGTAGATACAATGCCGGCACCGCCGACAATAATCAAGCCACACCCACACGGCGTGGATGTGGAAACAATTCGCAGAATGATTGTTGATACTCATTATGAAATCCCAACACTAGACAATTCCATGATAGAAAAAGTCCGCAAAGAATTAGGTCTTGCAAAAAAGAATCTCAACTTTGAGGGAATAATGCAGAGAGCAGAAAAAAAATGGCAGTCGCTTTCAAGGCCTGTGCGTGTTATAGTTGCATTAATGTCGTTTTTGCAAATGGACTTTGAGAAGGTAATGAAAATTAGAATTGATGATGTGGACTTGGCAAACAAGCACCTTACATACTGGGACTTTGGCGAATCAAAATCAGTAATGATAGACATGCCAAAATCCAGCCCTTACTATAAACAACTTGCAAACACTGTGGCAGGCGAGTCCTTGGCGACATTTCTCACAAAGAGATTCCAGAGAATTGGCCCATCCACTGCAGACAAGTTTGCAGAATTTGCAAGCCTCAAGCCTGAAAAAAGAATTGGCTCTTTTACCAATGATGAATTGGTGCAGCTAAGCGACTCACTTCAGAGATACGAGGACTTTTTATCACCGGACCCAAGTTGTCTTGCACCGCTAGGCGAAGAGCCACTGCGCAAGGGAATTCAGCAGTTCTTCAAGCCCGATTTTTTTGATGTCATCCAGAGAAGTGCATCTGCATATTCCGGCTTTCCATTTGTCGTAGAAATGGGAATTGCCTATGGCGGAGAGATTCCTGCAGGAAAAATCAACACGTATCGATTTGCAAACAGAATCCCACTACTATATGATGAGGGAAGCGATGTAGTCTTGCAAGTAGTGAATGAGACTGATTGGGGCAGATACAAGCTCAAAAATGACTCGCCAGTGGTAATAGTTAGCCACATCTGTTCCACTAGAATCCCATACAAAACAGTAGGAAAGGAAAACGTAGCAGACAGGCCAGAAATTGAAAAAGAGCTAAGACTGGCATTGCAGTTTTTACTTCGAAAGCTGTCTGCATACATGTCAAAGCGAGGCCTAGCAGAGGCAGAAAAGAAAAGAAGCAATCTGTACCAGAAATATCTACCACTAATTGCACAATTTGCAACAGAGCTAGCAGGAAAAGCTAAAGAACCTGACTACAAAAAACTAATCAAGGATTTGAGTACAAATGTCGAAGCCAAAGAGTAAAGCAGAAAAAGTCGCTGCTGTAAAACATGAACAGCTAATGGGGCTGCTCAAAGCAGAAGGCACCAAGATCTATAATGACTTGGAAAAAGGCCAGTTCCCACAATTCTATGTACCAAGCAGATCCGTTAGCAACATTGTATACGACAAAAAACTTCGACAGTACATCCTTGGAAAAGCAGCAGGACTTCGAAGTTCTAGAAATATGTCTCAGCTTCGCTCATTTACGCAATTGATCTGGCTGGCGTTTTTTGCAAACAGACTAGTCCAAGAAAAAAAATCATCCACATTAAGAGACATTTACTATTCATCTCAGGCATTTGAGATTGACTTTGAGGACCAGCCAGAGTCTGATAATATCATAGTTGATTTGGAGGCAGTACTTGGAAAACCAAGAGAGGACCTTCACATTTTCCCAGAAGAGCGCTCCAGTGTCTTTGGCGACCTTACAATAGAATACACAGTACCTGGATACGAGGGAAGAAGAACGAATCTGTCTGACCATCCAGACGGATATTTGATTGGACCTAGTCTTTCCAGCGCAGAACTAGTGGATACGTCAGCAGAACTAGTAATTGCAATCGAAAAAGGTGGTCTGTTTACTAGATTTGTTGAAGAAAAAGTAGACAAAAAATTCAAAGCTATAATAATTGATACTGCGGGACAAGCACCGCGTTCTACTAGGTATTTGCTAAAAAGGCTACACGAGCAAATGAAACTTCCAGTTGTAATACTAACAGACGGAGACGTCTATGGGGAACACATTGCAATGGTCATAAAATCTGGCTCTGCAAATGCTGCACATCTACGAGAGCTGACCGTTCCTGATGCCAAGTGGGTCGGCGTGTGGGCATCTGATATTGAAAAATACAAGCTGCCAACAATACCGATGACTGAATCCGACATCAAACGAATCTATGATCTGCAAAAAGACCCAAGATACCAAGAGGGAATCTGGAAAAAGGAGCTAGAAATATTTCTCAAAATCAAAAGAAAGGCAGAACTAGAGGCCTTCTCAAAGTATGGTCTAACAAACATCACAGACAAGTATCTGCCAGAAAAGCTGGAACTAGCTAAATCTCTGTAGCCTTTCTAATTCTTAGTGTAAGAACGCCGTTTCTGTACTTGAAATCAGAAATCTGCATTCCAGAAGATCCATCTACTGGGACTTCTTTGGAAAAGTTTCCTGCACCACGAATGTACAAGACTCCCTCAACTAGTCGAACCATGATTTTATCATCTGGTCCTGGAACTTCGGCTACAAAGACGATTTCGTTTTCGCCCTTTATGACATCATATACCCAGTTTTTGCTTTCAGTTTCGCGAGCAGTATACTTGGGCTTTTCAGTTTTTGTCATCTTTTTGATTACAAAGCCCCAGTAAACCATGGTAGCAGCTGCAATCCCAATTAGGATGAAGCTAACAGCGCCTTGACCATATCGCAATGACATGATGTACACTATGCCTAGGAACAAAATTATCATAATTGGAATGATGAAATTAATCGATTGTTCGTTGGGATAGGCTCGCTTGTAGCTTGACAACTTGATTGAATTTCGTTTTGGTAAATATAAAGTAATTATGCTCTAGAGGGGCAAAGTTATGGTAAATGTGGTGGGCTTGTTGGAAGCCGAAATTGTGCCCCTGTGTTGCTCTATTATGCTCTTGCAGCTTGCCAAGCCCAAGCCAGTTCCTTCCTGCTTTGTTGTGACTAGCGGATCAAATATTTTATCATAAACTGACTGTGCAATTCCTGGGCCAGAGTCCTCTATTTTGATCTCTATGTTGTTTTGCTTTTTCTTTGCTATGATGTTTATGGTTCCTTTGGCCTCGCCTATTGACTGGATTGCATTTAGTATTAGATTGGAAAAGACGATCTGCATTTTTTGCGAATCGCAAAGCATGACCACATCCTCTTTGGGGAAATTAATGGTGATATTGATTGGAATCATCAGTGTTTGCAGTGCAGAAATTATAGTATCGTTCATAGATGATGGCCGCTTTTTGATAATTGGAGTTCCTTTGACATAGTCTAGCACGCCGTCAATTTGATGAGTCATGCGGAAAATCGATTTTTCGATCAGCTCTATTCTCTTTAGAGTTATGTCGTCAAGATTTTTGTTTGTAATTTTGATTAGTTGTGCAGTTCCCTTTACTACCGATAATGGATTTCTAAGATCATGCGCAAGTCTTGATGCAAGCTCACCTATTGCGGATAGTCTTTCTGTTTGGATGAGTCGCTCTGTTTTCTCTCTTACTTCGCCTTCTAGTATTGATTTTTGACCCTTGAGGGTTTTTTCCAAGTCATTGAATTTTTTGAGATTATTCTCAAGTATGATTTTGAATTCATCAGAATTTCTTCGCTCTTCATGCAATTGACTTTCCAGCGCTAAAATTCGGTTTTGGACTTGTTTTTCAACAATTTCTGTAATGTCTGTGATTATTTTGTCTGATTCGAATTCCTTTCCTAGGATTTCAAACTCTGTCTTATCTGTCTGAACAGGTATTGGTTTGCCTACTGGAATTAGCATGCCGAGTTCTTTTTCGAAATTCGTCTGCATTTTTTTGATTGAATCGATTTTGGATTTTTGGTTTGCAATGTGCTTAGATAGATTATTGATGTACTCGTTTGCGTCTTTGATATCATCTCCAAGATTTGCAAATTGACCTGCTGTAGAGTTTTTGGCAGGATCTTTTTCAAAGAATATCTCCTTGTCTTGCTTATCAAACGCATCTGTCTTTTTGTCGTCTTCGTCTCTATTGATGTACTTGCGATTCAATACTTGAGTTTGTCTGGTACGAAATTAAGATGGGTTTTGTTCAATTCGAACAAAATCCTTTCAAATTTGATTACGAATCTTGATTTTTATTATAGCGCGAAAGACCACAACCGTGGACAAAGGCAAACCAAGTCCAATGAAAGGCATATTTTTCAGGGGCTCATTAATTGGTGCAATAATTACGGTTCCGTCTTTGGTAGCATTTTTTGTATCATGGATGATAACCCAAGACAAGTTTACGTCTATGATAGTAGGTGTAGTTGTTCATTTTATCGGAATGGGCTTTACATTGAAGCTATCAAAAAAACTATTCAAACCAAAAATAGACTAGTTCAGATTTAATTATCATGTGAGAATCATCAATATGATGAATCTGGACAAAATAGAACATGATCTTGTCTCTGAAGTAAAACTAGAGCCAATTGAGGCCAAAGTTTTCTTGCTTGTTACAACACAAGGCAAAATGAGTGTGCCAAAGATTGCATCTGAGCTTGGCCTCTCAAGTGATGTTGCTTCAAAAACTGCAAAAAAGCTAGTCACACTAGGTGGATTCATCGACATGTCTGAAACGGAATTTGAGGCAATGCATCCAAGATTTACTGCAGTCAACATGTACAGAAAAATGTGCACTAGAGAAAATATCGAGTTTAAAAAAAATCTCATAGTCGATAACATTGGTGTTGCTTTGGAAACACGCTATGAGCGTGCAAGAACTAAATAGTACCTTTTTGCGCCAAGATCCAATGAGTGTTGATACTGAAACCTGCAAACACGAGATCACATACTTTGGAGTAACAAACGTAAATGTTGATTCGCGAACCATGGGCTCAGTAGATGTCTGGCGTTGCGCATTATGCAAAAAGAGATTCTGTGAAGAAAAGCAATTGGGAATTGATTCCATTGTTGATTATGTCGGAATGCCAAAGATAGAGCCTGACGAAAAATGGGCTGTTCTGGTCAGAAAATTATTCAAAGGCAAAGACAGGTGGAAGCTAGTCAGACTAAAGCAAAATGGCACACTCAAAGTAGAAAATCCAGACGATAAGGTAATTGAAATTCCAGTCAAGGACTTTAAGGTAGATGATCCTCATCACGCTAGCTTTCTAATTGATGATAACATCAACAAGGCAATAGAAATCTAGGTGTTGTCTTTGGACGTAGCAGTTCATATCAATAATGTAAAAGGCAACCAGATGACTGCCAAAATAACGGGCACCTTTACCATAGACAATAACACCTTCAAGTTTTCTGCTATTGCCTTTGGCAGAATTGGTGGGCACAACATTGGCGCAAAAATCTCAAAAACCACAGAAAAAGCACTGCAAAAGCTAGGCTATGATACCAACGAAGTAATCGATGTTTTGCAAAAGAATCTAGTCTCTGGCAATATTACCTTGCCTGAAGGACTGAGCAAAGAGTCGTTTGCGGATTCCTAAAACTGGGCTTCTTCTAGGGCTTTGGCGCAAGCGCAGCCACGGTGTTGTGGTATTGCGTCTGGGATTGATGTGAGCAGTCGTTTTGTATTCTCTACATTTTTGTGCAGAGTTTCAATTACTTCTTTTGCGGTGACTGGCTTTTCTGCCCAAACATCGTAATCGGTTACTGTGGAAATTGACGCATAGCACATCTGTGCTTCACGTGCCAGCTGGCACTCTGGTACTAGAGTCATGCCGATAATGTCTGCGCCGGTTGATTTGTAGAATTTTGATTCTGCCTTTGTGGAAAATCTTGGGCCTTCTATGCAGACATAGGTTGCATTTTTGTGGACTGCAATGTTTTGCTCCTTTGCTGCCTGTAGTATTGATGATTGTAATTCGGGGCAGAATGGGTCTGCAACTGAAATGTGGATTACTTTGCCTTCCTCAGAAAATGTTCCTTTGCGTGATTTTGTAAAATCAATAAACTGGTTTGGCAAAACAAAATGTCCTGGGGCAATCTCTTCTTTTAGGCTGCCGACTGCAGATGGCGCAATGATTCGCTTTATTCCCATTTCCTTGAACGCCCAAATGTTTGCGCGATAATTAATCAGGTGTGGAGGGATGGTATGCTTTTTGCCATGTCGTGGCATGAATGCCACTTTTTTGCCCTTGAATATTCCAACTGTGATAGAGTCTGATGGCTTGCCAAATGGAGTATCAACTGTGATTTCCTTGGCCTCCTTTAAGAGTCCGGAATCATAAATTCCAGTTCCGCCAAAAATTCCAATGTCTGCTTGTTCCACTAGTATCTCACCAGGGATTCTGTTCTGTATTTTGATATCTTTTTGATTCCACCAAGCTCTGTTAGCTCTACCATAAAGGCAAATCCTGTTACTTGACCTCCAAGTCTCTCAATTAGGTCTGCAGCTGCCTTTGCCGTGCCTCCGGTTGCTAGCAAATCATCGCAAATCACTACTCGCTGGTCTTTGTTAATTGCCGTTTTTTGAATCTCCATTGTTGCCTTTCCATATTCTATAGTGTATGATCTTTTGATTGTAGTACCTGGGAGCTTGCCTTGCTTTCTAATCATGATCATGCCCTTGTTGTATCGTAGTGCCAGTGCACACGCAATTGGGAATCCTCTAGATTCAATTCCTGCAAAGACATCTACGTCATTTGCATGGTATCTTTTTGCAAATTCGTCCATACAGTGAGCCATTGCTGAAGGGTTTTTGAGTATGGGACTGATGTCTCGAAATAAAATTCCCTTTTTTGGAAAGTCTGGATATTCTGTAATGATATTTTGAAGATTCACAAGTTTGTGGGTTTGGCAGAGTAATAAAAAGGGTTTCCTGACTTATTGCAGATCAAATGTTGTCTCTGCTGTGTCCGTACCTACTGTTGCCTTTATGTTGTATTTGCCTGGCTCCATTCCAGATGGGACTGGCCACAGAGTTTGGAAGCTTCCGTCTTTGGTTGAGCTCATAGTCAATTCGACTATCTGGTTGTTCTTTGAATCTGATATTTTGATTACAACTATCTGGGTCTTTCCTCCACCTATTCCTGTTATTGTCATTAGGTCTGCTGATCTGTATGGCGTGGTCTTGTCTGTCTTTACGGTAAATGTCTTTGTTATGGTTCCAGAAACTGTGAATTTGGCATCAGAGAACTTGGCGCCGCTTTTTGCTTTTATGATCCATGGTCCTTGTTTTGCGTCGCTTGGGACTCGGAATGTTCCCTCTGAGAACTTGCCTTCCTTATCTGAGAAGATGTCTTTTTTCTTGATTATCTTTCCATCTGGATCTGACATTTCCAGAGTCAGAATTGCGTTTGCGCTAGTGGATCCTAGGACCAAAATGTTATCGCCTGGCAAGTACTCTGGCTTTGTTGCTTGAATTATGATGTTACCAGTGGTGGTTTGCATGCCAACTGAGAATGTAAGTGATGTCTCTGACTGTGGGTGCTCGACTACTGCTGTATAGATACCGGACTTGTATTCTGATAAGACAAGACTGTGCTCTGTGCTGCCATCGAGGTCTAGCACGATGCTTTCTGTGAGCTTGACTTTGTCACTTGGATCAATTATCAAAATCCTCACTGTGGATTTGGCAGGGCCCTGAATTACAAGTTTGGCAGTCTCTGATGATGCATAGTTTATCTTGTCAAACTTGGCAATGATTTGCGGACTGGGTAGTTCTCCTAGGCCGACTCGGATGATTTCGGTTTCGTCTCCCTGAGTCACAAATACTGCATATGTTCCCTTGGTTGATGTCGCCTCAGTTTGATACTCAAAGTCGATCTTGCCCGATTCGTCCAAATCTAGCAAGTCCGAGTAGATCTCCTTTCCAATTGGATCATTGATTATGACTTGAAGTGTTTGACCGGGCTTGGCAGTTCCGTTGAATACGAACTTTTCACCTGGGTCATACTTGGTCTTGGATGAATCTATTAGAATTGTCTTGGATACTGAAATGCTTAATGATTTTGTAATGGTGTTGACTCCGTCGCTAAACTCTACACTTCTTGTACCCAATGGTGCATCTAGGGGTATGATTGTTTCATGCATCCAGTTTCCTTGATTGTCCACTGAGACTACTGCTTGGTATGCCTTGTTGCCTGCAAAGTCTTTGTCTGTTATGGTCACAGAACTTCCAGGCTTGCCGGTTCCGCTTGCGGAAACCTTTTGGCCTGGCTCTGCTAATGAGACAAAATTATCCACTGTGAGTTTTTTGGTGTTTGGAGGAGCAGCAATATCTTCAGCTAGAGCAATTCTGATGCTGATTGTCTTTTTGTTTCCTTGCGGATCGACTAAAGACAGATCAACTCTGTCTGCTTGTATGGTGAGTGGAATTTTGGCAGTTCCAACAACATTTCCTTTGTTATCAGTTTGCATGTCTTCCAGATTTTCATTGTTTATCATAAAGTTCAATGAGGTATTTCTTGGAAAACCTTCGCCTACAACTCTGATGCTATCTCCTGTCTTTGGAGACTCTGGAATTATCTTGAATGTCGCACCATCCATGTTTTGCGGAGTTGGTGTTGTGTTGTCTTTTGGTTGTACTGGTGTATCTGCTGGATTTGTCTGACCAGGAGTTGCTTTACCAGTAGAGATTTCATTTCCCGAAGTATCTATTGTTCTCCAGTTTACTCCGGGACTTTCAATTTCTGTTTTGATTCCAAACTTGACTGATTCTCCCGGCCCTAGGGGTTCTGTGGATGTGAATACTAGGACCCCTTGTGGATTTTTGACTCCAGTCCATCCTTTTTCTGCCTTGAATGATTTGAATGCACCAGCGTCTTTTCCAAGCCACATCTTTACTGTGTATATTGGAGTAGAATCATTATTGGTAAACTCTAAAAGAGTGGTCTTTTCAAAGGCAGTGCTCTTTGTACCGGTTTCTGCACTGACCAAATCCGATGATGCAAATATTGTTACGGCAAAAATTCCTAAAATGGCAAAAATCGTATAATTCATGTGCAATCTACCTGATTTCACAAATATTGTTTATTTACTCTTTTTGAGCGTTGGCGATGACTTGAGCGTAAAATACTTTAAGCAGCTATCTAGGCTTGCCTCGCTGGAACTTGGTCAGCCCTACATGAGCAGTCATGTTTTGGTGCTGTCGTATTCGCTCTGCAATGAGTCTGAACAGTCCTCGGAACTGGTCCTTTGTCTTGTCTGATAAGAATTCGGCCTCTTTTAGAGCAATTTTTTCGCAAATGTATCTTGCAATCTCTTCGACGTCAAAGTTATTCCAGTCATCGTCTCTGTGCTCATACCAAATGTCTCGTAGACTATCGATGATTCCCTTTTTGTTTCTGGCCAGGACTTCTTCTTTTGTTAGGTTTCTGAATCCTTCCTTTCTTAGCTTGATTTCATAAGTCTGGTTTACTGCATGCAGGTAATCTTCTGGTAATATGAGATCCTCAATTGACTCGATTGATTTTCCGCCCTGCTCTAGGTATAGTATTTGCATGTCGGTAAACTCGTTTGCCTTGAGCTGTTCTGCTATTTTCTTTGATTCTAAGGTATTATCCAATATGACAAAGACATTGTGTCCATGATTTCTGTAGAATATTGCAAGTGGCAATGTGGAGTTTTTGCTGTATGATGCCACAACGTTTAGTGGGTTCATAGAAATGTTTGGATCCTCTAGGAATTTGTCAAAGGAATTGAGGTACATTGCGTCTGACATTGTTTCTACTATTATGACTGGTCTGGAGTTTGTTCCGATCTCTCTGTCTACTATTGACTCTACTAATCCTCGTGATAATCCGTACAAAATTGGAATCAGTGTCGCATCGTCTGCATTCCAGTAATCATAGTGGATTCTGCTCAGATGCTTTCTTTTGTCTAGCTCCACTACTAGGAGATTTCCCGGCGTATAGTCAAATATCATAAATGGCGAGTGTGTTGCGTATAGGACTTGGTTGGAGCCTGCCAAGTTCTTAAGAAGGTCAGATATTCCCATTTGCTGTGCTGGGTGAAGGTTCCTTGCAGGCTCGTCCAATAGTAAGATTGCTTCTTTGAGCTCGGCTCGTTGTGTTTCTGCTGCAAAGTTTACAATAAATGAAAATGTCCACTTGAAGCCTTCTGCTCTTCTGCTGAGTAGGCCTGTGTTTGTTACTGTTCCATCCTTGTGTACATCAGAAATTACGACACTCATGATGTTGCCTGGATTGTACCTCAGATCAACGTGGATTGGGTCGCCCTTCCATGCAGGGTTTAGTCTGTCGGTGAGTCTTCTGCTGGCTGTGTTTAGCAGCTTGATTAGCTTTGGAGGACTGGACTTGTATTCTTCTAGCTTTTCAGTATCAAGTTCTGCCAAATAAAACAGGTTTCGAACTGTCTCTGCCTTGTCAAATTCCTCATAACCTGCACTTTCTAGCTTTTGTGTTTCTTTGATATATTCGTCGAGATTTATGTTGCCATAGATTTTCTTGTAATCAGAAAAGTAGACAAATCTTGGATGCAAGTGCTCCAAAACAAAATTCTCAAGTGCAGTTTTTTCTGTAGAGCCGACTAGTAGCTCATCGTAGGTCTTTTCTCTATCTTGGTAGAATCGGGCCCACTCTGATAGAATGTATGGCTCATCTGCTGCTAGCATGTTAAGTGAATTGTTAAAGACTGTCATTTCGCTAAGAAAAGTCTCCTTGTCCTTTGGTGGCGGTCCCTCAAAGAACTTGGTGTCAAACTGAATTCTAATGTGGTTTGGTATGGTGGAAACAAAGTTTAGAATTTTTTCTGTATAATTTTCCCAGGAGTTTAGCGCCCTGTCCTTTTCCTCGCTTATTTTGACTGAGCCAAAGTCATATTGGACATTTGGCTTTGTGTTGGTTCTGAAAATTCGCATGTTTGTGATTTCCGGCAAATGCGGGAATCGTTCCTTGATGAGTTTGGTTTCCTGGTTTGTTAGCTGAAAATCGCCTTCGGCTAGGGTTATTTCCGATTTGAGCTCCTCTGTCATCTCGTCACATAGGTCCAGCTCTGATACTCGCTCGTCTCTGTTCAGAAGCGTTAGTGCCTGTAATATGGTAGTCTTGCCGCTTTCATTTCTTCCAACAAATGCCGCCAAGTCGCCAACTTTGATTTCGCCAGAATCGTGGATGCATCGGTATGCACGCACTCGGAATTTTCTTAATCGCATCTAGCGCACATTTGGGTGGCAACGATTTAACTTATTCGTCATTGTGATACGCACAAAAATCGCCATAGATATAAAAACACAATATGACAACAAAATCCTATGGCAGGACGAGGCATTGCGATTTTTGTAATTCCAATAATTTTCTCATTTGTGTATGGAGGAGCAGTCCTTGGAACTGCACTGCAGGGACCGCTAGAAGCAGTAGAGACACACCAGGGTGGTGCCATTGAGCTTGTGGGACTATTGCCACAATATTCTGGTGCAGAAAAGACCAGCGCACAAATCACAACAAATGATCCTGCATATGATTGCGGAGATCTGTACATCACTGTGTATGATGTCTCTGCAGGACAAAAAAAGGCAGTAAAGCAAGGCGCATTCTTTGATCAGTGCTATGGGGAATCTGGTACACTGCCAATCAATGATCAGTTCTCTGAAAAATTTGACGCAGGACAATATCTGCTTGAGGCTCAGCTATTTGACAAAAACGGAGACAAGTTCCTTAGCGCATCTCAGAGATTCAGCGTACAATAATGCGATGTTATATATTCTAAAACAAGCGTGATCCAACATGGCAAAAAAGACTGCTGAAAAAGATTCTAAAAAAGACAAGAAAAAAGAAGAAAAAAAGGTCAAGCCATCAAAGGAAGAAAAAAAGACAGCAGCCAAGGAAGAAAAAAAAGACAAGAAAAAAGACAAAAAGGCAGATAAAAAACTAGACAAAAAAGTAGCAGCAAAAGAAGAAAAAAAGAAAAAGAAGGAAGAAGAACCGGAAAAAACACTAGAAGAACAACTAGAAGAAGAACTAACTGATGAGGAAATTGAGAATTTCCAAATCGACAAAGTCGACATGGAAAAGCTCACAAACCGTGTCTGCTTGTTTTTGGCAAATTATGATGATGGAATTGTACAAAGCGAATTATGGAAGAAATTCAAGCTTACCAGCCGAGATGGCTCTCGTTTAGCACTAAAACTAGAAAGAATGGGAATAATCACCCGTGAAAAAATTCTTGAGAACAAACGATGGACATATGTTCTAAAAATCAAAAAGACTCCTGTCAGCACCGATTCAATTGAGAATGCTCCTTGCTTGGTGTGTCCTGTTGAGCAAAAATGCTCACTTGATGGCGAGGTAAGTCCACGAACATGCCAGTGGATTGAAGAGTGGTCAATCAACGAACTCTCTAAACCAAAGAAAAAGAAAGAACAATGAAGCTACTAGACGCAAAACGTGATCATTATAGAAAGATGGCAAAAGAGCAGGGCTATAGAAGCCGTGCTACATACAAGCTGCTTGAGCTAAACAACTCGTATAGAATTATCGGTCCTGGATTTAACGTGGTGGACCTGGGGTGTGCACCTGGCGGATGGCTGCAGGCTGCAGTAAAACTTGCTGGTAACAAGGGCAGAGTAGTTGGAATTGACACATCATACATGGATGATGTGGATGGCGCTCATTTTATCAAGGGAAGCGTAGAGGACGAATCCGTAGTGGATGAAATATTGGAATATCTTGGAACCAAGGCAAATGCCGTAGTATGTGATATTTCTCCACAAATTACTGGTCATTGGTCAATGGACCATGCAAAGCAAATCTCTCTGAACTATTCTTGTTCTAAGATAATGGATAGAGTCTTGGCAAAAAAAGGAAATGCATTGTTTAAGGTCTTTGATGGTGAATATTCCATGGAGTTTAGGGATTATCTGAAAAAGAAATTTGCCAAGATTCATCTAAAAAAGCCAAACGCAAGCAGAAAGCCAAGCAGTGAGATGTATTTTGTCTGCCTCGGATACGGCCTAGGCTGAAAAAATTTCTTTAATTCTGTCTATTTTGCAGTCGGTTCTAAATCCTGTTGGATTAAACGAAGTAGGGCTAGCAGAAAATCCATTTTGTTGTAGCCTTGATATTATTTGCTCCAGTGGGATGGGGGCTGATTTGAGTCGCTCGGCAATCTCATCTAGTGTGTAGTAACAAGCAGGCATGTCTGATTCTAGGTGTGCCTTTTGGATTGTTTTTTGGCATTTTTTGTCTACATAATCTGGGATGTTTTGTAGCATTTGGCCGACAAAATCTCGATCAAATAACTTGCCTATCCAAAGGGGGCCTGCCAATTCTATTGCACCAGAACACAATGTGCAGCCTGAGATTGGCTTTGATGTGGCATGTCGATTTCCACAGTTTTTGCAGTGTGCAATGTATCCTAGCTCATCTCGCGTGTCTGGCTTGTTTAGTATTCTAAGATAAACTCGGTAATAATGCTGGTTTGTCTCTGCAAATAATGGCGTTGCCTCTACATCCAGTCTTGCTGCAACAGAAATTGTTAGACCTAGAATCAATCGAATTGATATCTCGTTGCTGTATGAAGTTTTTACTGGTATGCCGTGGTATTTTTTCTTGCAAGCATCCTTGAACAATCCATGCAAGACCTGCAGATCAGTTGCAGAAACAGATAGAAGTCCTTTGTGAATTGTTGCTCTGATTCCACAGTCGATGTATTTTGAAGGCGAGCCAAACGGGTCAATATCTACAATTGCACCTCGACTGCCCTTTTTTGAAAACACATTAAAGAACTGGCAAATGTCATTTTTGAATATCTGATAGTTTTGTAAGTTGTTTAATTCTGCAGACCTTTTTGATAGTTCCAGAGCGCTTGGGTTTAGATCATTTACAAAAACTTCGGTCCCGGGAATTTCGTTTGCTACGCGTAGTCCTCGCGCGCCAAGCCCTGAGAATCCATCCAAAAACGACTTTTGTCCTTCAAAGTTTTTCAAAAATGCAGAATATACTATGATGGAAAAATCGCGGCTAAGCTTTGCCCTTGGATTGAAAAATGCAATGTCTTTTGGCGGGACCTTTTGTTCCAGCGCACCTTTTGGTACTAGGATCTGTGTTTTTCCTTCGGTTATGGTTGTGATTTGGTCTTCTAGCTGCAATTGATCGCAAGTATTTTTCTCTAAAATGGTTTAATACGTTATTTGTTCGAGTCAGACTCGTGCTTGTTTGTGGTGTCGATGAGGCAGGAAGAGGCTCCATGCTTGGGCCACTCGTCGTTGCCGCTATTACAATAGAAAAATCAAAAATCCAAGAACTGGAAAAAATTGGAGTCAAAGACTCCAAAAAACTCTCACCAAAAACAAGAGATGTACTATACAAAAAAATAATCAAAATTGTAGATGACTATCAAATCTCAAAGGCAACTCCAAAGCAAATCGATGTTGCAGTAAATCAACACAAGCTGAACAATTTGGAATCTGAGCACATGGCCAAAGTCATCAAAAAACTACAGCCATCAGTATCCTATGTTGATTCGTGCGATGTTAATGCAGCACGGTTTGGCAAAGAGCTTGCCAGGATGACTAGGAGCAAAATAAAATCATACCACCATGCAGACGCAAAATTTCTTGTAGTGTCTGCTGCATCAATTATTGCAAAAGTTACTCGCGATAGAGCAATTGCAAGACTTGCCAAAAAACATCCAGTCGGTAGTGGCTATCCATCAGATTCCAAGACAATGTCTTTTGTTAGAGAGTGGTTTTTGCAAAACGGCAAGCTGCCAGATTATGTACGAAAAAGCTGGGCTCCAGCAAAACTGATCGTGTCTCAGCCCTTGGCGTGATATTTTGCCACAACTAGGCCGTGGTCTTTGTCGTACGGCTCCAAAGTCATGCTTTGCAGAACACTGAAATTTTCTTGGAGTTTTTTTATCTCTCCTTGAATGACGTTTTTTGGCGCTTGTGTAACATCTATGCTTCTAGTTTTAATTACTAGGAATAGGTATCCCTCATCTTTGAGAAATGCCTGACAGTTTGCTATGGCAATTTCTGTTTGGTCTGGCTGCGCAATATCCGAATACACTACATCGACTTTGCCATACACTGAAAAGTACTGCTTTGGATGTCTTGCGTCCTGTAGTATGGGGATGACATTTTTTCTAAAGTTTGCAACCCTGTCTAGAAAATCACGCGCAACCCGACTTGCATGCTCTACTGCAAAGACCAGGCCATTATAGCCTACAATATCTGATATGTGCGATACTGTGGTCCCAGTTGATGCGCCTAGATACAAAACCTTGGTGCCACGTGTAAATGGAAAAACATCCAGGCCAATATACAGAGCAGCTGCTAGCTTGCTTCGAAAGGGATCCCATATTCGATATTCAATTTTGGATTTTTTGTAGAGTTTTTCTCCATAAACTGTATTTCCTTCGACATAGTTTTCAGTAGCTAGTCTTTTTTGGCCATCAAGTCTTAGCCAAATAAACTCAGAATCTTCGCTTTCCAAACTTTTTTCGCTTGTTCGAGTCCTCTCTAAATTCTCTGCGAGGACTATCTGATTCTCCTCTGGATCTAAATCCGTCACGTCTAGAATCTCTGTCTCTTATGCTGTCTCTGTTTTGATTTCTAAAACTATCCCTTGGTTTGTCGTCTCTTGATCTATAGTCTCTTTTGTCTTCTCTGCCGGAATCTCGTCTGTCATTATCACGCCTAAATCCACCGCTTCTTCCAAATCCACCTCGTGATTCTCTTGGTCTGTCATCTCTTGATCTAAAACTGTCTCTGGGTCTATCATCTCTGCCCCTAAAACTATCCCTTGGTTTGTCGTCTCTTGATCTAAAACCATCTCGCGGCCTTCTGTCTCTTGATCTAAAGTCGTCTCTTCTTCCAAAGTCACGACGTCCTTCTCTTTGTGGTTGTGGTGCTCGCTCTGTCGGCTCTTTGTATTTTTCACCAATCTCTGTTACTCGAACATTTAGCTTATCCAACAAAGTCTGATTTAAGCCTGCACCATACACATCAACACGTGCTGCAATTGCTGCCTTTGATGCGATTGCGCGTGCCATCTTGCCTCGTTGCCATCTAGGCGCGGCATGAACTATTGGGTGCTGGAACAAAATTCCGTGCTTTGGTGGTTGTGTTCCCGTCTTTAGTGCGCGAAATAGTGCCTTTTCTGCGCCAAGAACTTGGATGGTGCTTGCTGGCAGTGTTGCTAGCTTTTTGATGCTGCCTGCCTTGGCTAGAATTCTTGCCCCAACTGCAGTACCAAGAATGGCTGCAACGTTTGGAGCGATTGTCCTCATCTGTGATTCAATGTGGGCTTCGATTGCATTTCTTGCCTTTGCCATATCCAGAATCTGTCTTGCTATTGATTGTACCATTGCAAGATTTTCTGGGGAAATCTCACCGCCCTTGCTTTTTTGCTGAATGACAGAAAGCATCTGAACCTTGGAATCTGGAAAGCCTGCGTCTTGGTAGACTTTGTCTGATAGGGATGACCTGTTACCAGCAATCACAATTTGAGCATAACCGTTTATGCTGTCTATGATGTTGTCAAGCTCTGGAAAATGCAAGCCATACCATTCTCGTAATCTAGATGATAATCCGTTTATCATTACATCCATTTCGTCTAGCGCATTGATTGCCTGGATGATGTGCAAGTCTGGGCTCTGCGATACCTCAGTAACCCTGGATGCAGAAAGTGATAACGCAAAGTCTCGCAGCTTTGACATGGCATCGCCGACATTTTTTGCAAAGCCCGCATCAACTAGAACTTGGGGCTTGTTTGCCTGGATTTCGTCTAGCTGCTTTTCTTCCATTATTTGGACATCAAGGGACTCTTTTTTGAGTGCCTTGAGTAAGGCCTCATCGCTTACAAAAAATCCCGAGTTTAGTCCTCGAAGATAATCAATAACGGAATTGTTTTTGAGATTGCCTTTTTTTGCTTCTACAAATTCAGCTGCTGGATTATCAAAGGCAAATGATTTTGAAACTGCATTGTTCTGTGAAACTATAATTCCAAGCTCTGTTACTATAACAAAATACACAATGCATGTTTGATCTTCGGATTAAAAAAGCTACCATAAATCAACTATTATAAGACAACAAAACCAACTCAATCAAGTGACGCCTGACCTTTCTGTATCGATTGGACCAATCAAATTTGGCAGGCCTGCAATGCTTGCCTCCGGCATATTGGGCATTTCACTTGAGGTGTTTAATCGAATTTATCGTAGCGGGGCAGGCGCAGTAGTATCAAAATCACTTAGCAAAGAACCTTGGGAGGGCTATCCAAATCCGACCATAGTTGGAATCAAAGGCGGATATCTCAATGCAGTAGGCCTCTCAAATCCCGGCGCACCATACTTTGCAAAAATGATCTCACAAAACAAGGATGTTCCAATTATTGTTAGTCTAGTCGGCTCCATTGAAGACGAGTTTGAATTCATGGTAAAGCAGTTTGAGGGTTGTAATGTTGCGGCGTATGAGCTGAATCTGTCTTGCCCTCATGTGGAAAAAGTAGGACTTGAAGTAGGCGATGATCCAAAACTAGTAACAAAGATTGTATCACGTGTCAAGTCTTCTACCAAAGCACCGGTGATTGGCAAAGTCGGCCTGGGCACTACAAACTATCTGGATACTGTAAAGGCAGCAATTGATGGCGGAGCAGACGCAATCACCGCAATTAACACCTTGCGTGCAATGGGAATAGATGTTGAAACCCAGCGACCAATTCTGAGCCACAAAATTGGAGGCCTCTCAGGTCCTGCAATAAAGCCAGTTGCGGTGCGATGTGTCTATGAAATCACATCAAAGTATGACATTCCAGTGATTGGCTGTGGTGGTGTCTCAACATGGGAGGATGCACTAGAGTTTATCTTTGCAGGCGCTTCCGCAATCCAAGTGGGCAGTGCAATAGGTGATGGGTGGATTGATGTCTTTGGAAATATCAATGACGGTATAGCAAATTACATGAAGAAAAAAGGATACTCGAAAATCTCGGAGATGGTAGGACTTGCAAAGCGTTTCTAAGACTCCATCCATTAGAACCATCGAGAAGATAATTGATGAAACACCTACTGTTCGCACAATTGTGATATCTGACTCAAATCTGGAAAATGTTCTGCCAGGACAATTTGCAATGGTCTGGATTCCAGGAGTAAATGAGCTGCCAATGAGTGTAATGATTACGGAAGAAAAGGGAAAAGCAGCATTCACAGTTCGAAAGCGTGGTGCATCATCTACTGCTCTGTATGATCTAAAGGTAGGCCAGCAAATTGGAGTCCGCGGTCCATACGGAAATGCATTTGATATCAAGGACGGCAAAATTGCTCTAGTTGGCGGCGGAACAGGCCTAGTACCACTAATGAGACTGGCAAAATTTGCAAAACCCACAAACGAAGTCACAATACTAATGGGCTCTAAATCCAAAGACGAAGTATTCTTTGAAAGTCTGGCAAACAAAATCCTGCAGGACAAAAAACACCAAGTCATAGTAGCTACTGAAGACGGCTCGTATGGGCAAAAGGGATTTGTCACAGACGTCTTGGAAAAACTAGTCCAGAGCACAAAGTTTGATGCTATCTATACATGCGGTCCGGAAATTATGATGCACAAAATAGTCCAGCTTGCAAATTCAAAGGGAATCTTTGTCCAAGCTTCGCTTGAAAGAATGATGAAATGTGGAATTGGAATCTGCGGAAGCTGTTGCATGGATGAGGTGCTTGTGTGCCATGATGGTACAATATTTGATGGAAAGTTTTTGGCAAGCTCAAAAGAATTTGGCCACACTCATCGAGCCAAATCTGGAATTTTAGAAAACTACTAAGACAAAACACCCGCGTAAAACTACCTAAAGGTTTAAAATAAATAAAAAAAGAGACGCGTCAATGGCAAAACCAAAGATTGTACTGACAGCAGACCGTACTCTGATGTCTAATTATCGTGGAATTTCACTTGCCACGTTCTTTGGATGCGCGCCAGCACTAGATCCACACAGAGATCACAACTCATTTTGGTACAAAATTCTAAAAAACCAAGTAACACCAAAGGTTCTCTTTGACTTTATCTGCAATCCAATTCCACACAACAACGGAGTTGCAGCCTATGCTCCATATGGTCTTCGAAAAGTAGAGGCAGGCCTATTACGCGATGGCTTCAAACGCGAAGACGTAGTAGTTGCACATCCAGACCATGTTGAGAAATTCATTGGTCCTGAGACACAAGTGGTTGGAACATACGAGATGGACCCACTTGGAATGGGCCCAGTCACCATGACATTTACCTATGGAAGAAAGCAAATGTCATACGACGAATTTTACAATATTGATTTACACAAAAAAATCATAGAGGCAAAGAAAAAGAACGGAAGCAATGCCAAGGTAATCTCTGGCGCTTCTGGAACTTGGCAGTACAACTATGACCCAGAAAAAATCGAGGAGCTTGGCATCTATGCAATACTAGAAGGTGAGCTTGGCGGAATTGCACCAGAAATAGACGGGCACGCTGGCAGATTTTTCAATTATCTAATTGATGGCGAATTTGAAAACATGAATCCATTCCGAAAAAGAAGTGATTTCAAAGTTGATATCAAAGAATACGAGCGAAACGGCAGAAAGATTCATGGAAGATTTGTGAATTTCTGGGACAGACCAGAAATTGACGAAATCCCAGAGATTGTCGAGCCATCAATGCACGGCATGATTGAAGTAATGAGGGGATGCGGCCGTGGATGCAAGTTTTGCGATGTAACTTTACGAGCATTAAGATACTATCCGCCAGAAAAAGTAAAGCGCGAAATCGAAATCAACATCAAAAAGGGCGGAATGCGTAGCGCATGGCTTCACTCTGATGATATTTTCGTTTATGGAATGGATCCTAGAACCAACAAGCAGATGGAGCCAAACAGAGAGGCACTAGAAGAACTATTCCAGGCTGTCATGGATGCAGGTGTAATCCACACAAACCCAACACACGGAACACTTGCAGGTGCAATTGCTGATGAAAAACTAATTCCAAATATTTCCAAGATAATCAATGCCAGCGCATCAAACCTCATTGGCATTCAATGTGGATTTGAGACAGGCAGCCTAAGGCTGATTGGCAAATATGCTGATAGAAAACTGGCACCATTTATGCCAGAAGAATGGCACTGGGTCGTAAAAGAAGGAGTAAAGACACTAAATGAGAACCACTGGGTCCCGGCATTTACACTAATCATGGGCCTAGACAATGACGAAACCCCAGAAGACTCGTGGGAAACAATTCAACTAATTAGCGAACTAGAGCGAGAGCAGCCAGATTCCATGTTTACTGCAACCCCATTGACATTTGTGCCAATTGGGCTGCTGGAAAAATCCGAATTTTTCAACATTGGAAACGAGATGAGCCCTGCTCAGTTGGGTGTCATGTACAAGACCTGGCAGCACAACTTCAAGTATGGCATTCAAAAATTCATGACCAAGACAGGAACTCGCCAAACCTCAGTGCAGAAACAGTTCTTTAACATGCTTGCAAGGTCTCTTGGCGGCGTACCATTGACTGCAATGGAAAAATATGCAAGAAGAAAGAGCAAAGAGCACGAAAAAGTCATCGAGACAGTCAAGGCAAAATACTGGTAAAATTATAAAGCCTCTCTATTAGACACAATACACAATGGCAACTCACGGATCTATTACAAAGGCAGGAAAGGTCAAGGGTCAAACACCAAAAGTTGAGGGAAGAAAGCGAGTTGGAACAATTGCCAGCCTTCGCAACAAGAGCAACTTTAGGAAGCGATTTGCACTACACCGAGTTCCTGGCCAAAACAAACCTGGCCAAAAGAAACGAAAACGCTAGGCGCATCCTCTTTTTCATACGCAATCCTAAATTACTTGATTAGACTAATCATATCCAGACAGAATTGGCAAACTAACCGTTTGGCGGTTAAAGCGGGCAAGACTTGGGACGTGCGAATCCCCGAGTCTGCTCACATTTCCAAAATTGAAAACATATGAGTAATTTTAGCTAACTAGCTGGCCTTGTGGACAACACATTTTTAATTAATAATATGAGGTTCATAACCAATATGAAAGAGTGCAAGACTTGCGGAAAGCAATTCGATGGCGAATCGCGCGAGTATTGCTCTTGGCAGTGCGAGGAAAATCATTTGTCCGCATTGCGAAAAAAACTGGATGATGCTGTGAAAACAGACAAGGGACACACGCAAAAGCTAAGCAAAGTGTAGAAGAGTTTTTATTTTATTTTTGGATTATACTATCGTGCAAGGCAAGCTGAAATTTTTGGTATTACTAATGATATTGCCATTGTTGACAATAGCCATAACCAGTATGCCAGAAGCAGACGCAGAAGGTGGAGAAAAATCCTGCTCCAAAAAGGACAAGTCAATGAAAAGCAGCTCCAGCGCATCAAAGATGTCATATAAAATGACCAAAAAATCATTCTGACTGATCTGAATTATCAAACCTCAATTTACAAATCATCACATTTTGATCATACCATGAAAGGTCTCTAGCTTGGCTTGCTTGCAGCAGGAGATTGCACTAAACATTCTGGCAAATGTCGGACTATCCATTGATGCAATATTTGCAGGAAAGTCGATTATGGGCCTTGTAATGCATGCCTAGCCTCAAAATTATTTATTGATGGAATCATATCTTGGGTGTAATTGGACAAAAAATGCGTCAGATGCGGGCAGGCCTTTGAATGCCAGGAAAACGAATCTTGTTGGTGTTTTGCAGAAAACAGGGTCAGTCCAGAATATGACGACTGTGTTTGCAAGAATTGTCTGAAATTGCAGTATCGCAAAAAACTCATGGGTGTCTAGTTTAAACCCTGTATTTGTCGAGTAGTCAAATGATCCACGTCCCGACATTTGACACGAAGAAAAATTTAGGTGATGAGCCAAGAATTTGACAGAATCCTAAACCAATATCTTTATAACGTACTGGTACCGTACCATACGGTATGGTAGAAGAATTAAGACTTGATAGTCTTGAAGGCGTAGGCCCAGTCACTACAAAAAAGCTGACTGATGCAGGCGTACACAACATTATGGACCTAGTTGTCAGAGGTCCAGTAGATATCGCTGAAGTAACTGGCATGGATAAAGAGACAGCAGAAAAAATAGTCACCAAAGCAAGACAGACCCTCGTAGAACAAGGACTGATTGCCAAGGACTTTGTCACTGCAACTGAAATCTACAAAAGAAGACAGGACATTGGCAAAATTACAACTGCAACTCAATGCCTAGACCAACTACTAGATGGTGGAGTTGAAACACAAGCACTAACCGAAGTTTATGGTGAATTTGGCTCGGGTAAAACCCAGTTCTGTCACACAATATGTGTCACAGTTCAAAAACCAAAAGAAGAAGGCGGCCTTGGCGGCGGCGTATTGTACGTCGACTCTGAGAACACCTTTAGACCAGAAAGAATCGTATCTATTGCCAAAGCAAAGGGAATGGATCCAGAAAAAGTACTGGACAACATTATCGTTGCTCGCGCATACAATTCTGCACACCAAACACTAATCCTAGAAGAAGCAGGAAGCATCATCGAACAACACAACATCAAGCTACTCATCGCAGATTCTGCAGTGGGTCTGTTCAGATCTGAATATCTCGGAAGAGGTACACTATCTGAGCGACAGCAAAGACTAAACCGATTCATGCATCTATTGGTTAGAACTGCAGAAACATACAACTGTGCAGCAGTTGCAACAAACCAAGTTCAGGCATCTCCAGATGTCTTCTTTGGCGATCCAATCAAGGCAATTGGCGGAAACGTAGTTGCACACACCAGCACGTATAGAATCTACTTTAAGAAATCTGGCAAAAAACGAATTGCTCGAATGGTAGACAGTCCTCACCATCCAGAGGAAGAGGTAATCTTTACGGTTACCGAAGGCGGAATTGCCGATCCTGAGGATGAGACCAAAAAGAAGAAAAAATCCGAAGAGGAATAGGTCTAAGGTTTAAAATAAGGGCTCCAAACCCTCCTTTTTGTATGACTACAAAGAAGCCGTCTGGCCACTCTCATGGATTTAGACACAAGTCCAGATCCGCACTAACAAAACAACAACCACGTGGAGTGGCGTTTTTGATGAGAGAATACAAAGAAGGCCAGCAGGCTCTAGTAATTGTAGACCCAAGACAGCACAAGTCCCTACCGCACAGACGTTACCACGGCAAAGTGGGAACCATCACAGCAGTTGGAAGACGTGCAGTCACTATAGACGTCAAACTAGGTAACAAGACGAAAACCTTAATCACTAGATTGGACCATATCAAACCGTTCGGTGTGAAATAATGGAACAAGTAAAGAAAAGTCAGCCAATTTCATTGGCCGAAGTAAAAGAGATTTTGGAAAAAGAGGATCCAGAGAAAATGGACCAAATCCAGAGATGGACTCATGATTATGTTACCAAGTTTTCCAAGCTTGACGCTAAATCTGCAAAAAAGATCAAGCAAGAACTCAAAAAAGAATGTGGACTAACAGAAGAAGAGGCAGTCGAAATTGTCAATATAATGCCAACAACGCTGGCCGAGCTTCGTGCATTCACATTTGGATGGAAAAAACTCATCCTCGCAGAAACACTAGAAAAAATTCTAAACATCATCAAGGGGAACTCTTAAGGAAACTACGTGATCTTTTTTGGAAAGGAGTTATGCAGCACCACGCAAGTATGAAGAATATGCCTACGTTTTGGATTATGTTACCCGAGGCAGGGCAACCACAGTCCGCGGACGAGAGGGAATCATAGTTACAGCAATAGGAGAAGACAGACTAACACTGCTTGAAGTTTTGGGAATGGATGGCACATCATTTGATATTGGCGAGCGAATCTATATTGGAAAAGAAGGAAGAACAAAAATCCAATCGGTATTGGGCAAGCTGGAATATTCTCACATTTCTGCAGCTGCACAAAGTGAGCTAAAAAATGTCATTACCAGTATTGTAACAAATAATGAGAAAAGATTTGTAGATTACATCAACAACGCACAGCCACTAACACCAAGAATCCATGCACTGGAGCTAATTCCAGGAATTGGCAAAACCTACATGAAAACCATACTAGAAGAGCGAGAAAAGACAAAATTTTCCAGCTTTGCAGACTTGCAGGAGCGAGTGGGCCTCAAAGAGCCAATCAGACACATCATAGACAGAATCATGGATGAGATTACAGGCGAAGTCAAAGTGACTTTATTTGTCAAAAAATAGGCGCCAAAGACTGGGACAGCACTTTTTAAAATCACAAAACATTGCCCAAAAAATAGTCGACTCAGCACAAATAACACCACGTGATATCATATTGGAGATAGGAACTGGGCCTGGAATTCTGACTCCGTTATTGTGCGGTGTGGCAAAATCAGTCACCACAATAGAAGCAGACGAATCGCTCTACTCTGATGCTATACTACATCTCTCCAAGATACCAAATCTGGAGATAATGTATGGTGATGGATTTGATCTAGATGTTGATTTTACCATTTTTGTCTCAAATCTGCCATATTCTGAAAGTAAAAGAGCAATAGAGTGGCTGGCGCAAAAAAAATTCAGGCAAGCAGTAATCATGGTTCAACAGGAATTTGCAGAAAAACTGCTAGCCAAAGGGCGAAAAATGCATGCCATATCTGTTATAGCAAATCACTGCTTTGATATTGAAAAAATACTCAAGGTTGGAAAAAACAACTTTGCTCCGCCGCCAAAGGTTGACTCTGTAGTGTTAAGGTTAACGCCAAAAATGCAGATCACCAAAACTCTGATTGATTCTGTGGAAAAACTCTTCTCATACAGAAGAAAAACCATATCAAACATTGCAAAATCATTTGGCAAATCCATACAATCAGATAAAAGACTAGAAGAGCTAGCACCTGATGAGATAATCAAAATTGCAAAGCAACTCTAGGTACGAGCCTGCAGAAGACACATTCTTTTTGGCAGACCACATCCAAAACGAAAGGGGGCAATCAGCACTAGAGATAGGAACTGGCTCTGGATATCTGACAAAAATTCTAGAAAAAAACTTTGAGTTGGTTGTGGCAACTGATATTGATCATACCACCATATCAACACAGGATGAAAGAATCCAAAACGGAATTTGTTGTGTTAGTGCAGATGCACTGGGTGCACAATTTGATCTTGTGGTGTGTAATTTGCCATATCTGCCATCAGAGAAAATAACCGACAGAACCGTAGATGGTGGAAAAGAGGGACTGGAAATTCCAATCCAGATAATAAAATCAGCAAAATACAGGCTCAAGCCAGGCGCCAAAATGCTATACCTGACATCATCACTTGCAAATTACACCAAATTGATGCGACAAACTGAGCTGATGGGCTTTGATGTCAGAGTACTGGCAAAAAAGAAGCTGTTCTTTGAGGAATTAATTATCGTACAAGCAATACTAGTTTCTTAGCTTGCTTTTTGCTATTTTGCAAATCTCATCTGTCATTTGCTGAGTGGTTGCTGTTCCACCAATATCAAACGTACAATATTTTCCGTCATTGATTACCTGCTCTGTTGCAGCAAAGATTGCGTCTTTGATGTGTCGCTCGCCAAGATATTCGACCATCCATGCCCCAGACAATACTGCAGCAGTTGGATTTACCTTGTTTAATCCCTTAAACGAGGGTGCACTTCCATGGGCTGCTTCGAACATGGCGTAATTATCACCCATATTAGATGAATACACCAATCCTATAGAGCCAATAATTCCAGATGCCAATTCGGATACAATATCCATGAATAGGTTGGTGCTTGCCAGAACTGCTCCATTGAACTGTGATGGGTTTACCACCAGTTGCTGCATCATATTATCAATATAGATTTCAGATACTTCTAGTCCAGGTACTTGGCTTGTAGCCTTGCAGACCTCATCCCAGAATATACCGTCTGTGGTTTTGAGAATGTTTCTTTTTGTAATTGCAACAAACTTTTTCATATTGTAATTTTTTGCCCAGTTGATTGCAGAGTTGATGAATCTGCGACATCCAGGACGTGTAATTTTGCGTATGGCAATTGCTGCGTCTTCGGTTAATTGTACCTCAATTCCAGTGTATAGGCCCTCAGTTGCCTCTCTAAAGCAGACAAAATCCAGGTCATGGTTTGGCGTGACTCGCTTGTATGTCTTGATTGGCCTAATGTTAGAGTATAGCTCAAATTTTTGGCGCAAAGTTACTGCAACACTTCGAGGAGCGCCTGGCTTTGGTATTGTGGTTGTGGGTCCCTTGAAACACGCATTGGTACTCTCTAGTAGTTTCATTGTGTTTTCTGGAATGTAGGTTGGGTCTTTTTCGCCATTTTTTTGCCACTGCTCAGAGCCTGCATCAGCTAGTACTAGTTCAACTTGGCTGTTGCATTCTTGCAAAACCTTGATCATCGAGTCTACTACTTCGGGTCCTATTCCGTCTCCTTTGATCACAGTTGCTTTTTTGCCCAAATCAGCTTTGTTGGGCAAAATTTGATTATTTAACTCTAGGCTTGAAAGAAAGCTAAATTACTAGATTTTCCAAAATCATATCAGATGATTATTGTACAGTTATCTGATATCCATGTAGGCTCGCAGTTCAAAGAAGAAACATTTGAGCAGGTAATTGAGGAGGTAAATGAGCTAAAACCAGACGCAGTAATTCTGACTGGAGATCTTACAAACGAAGGACTAACAAAGGAATACGTAAAGTGTAAAGAACTCATATCGCGACTAGATACCAAAAAAATCATCGCATTGCCTGGAAACCATGATTACAGAAACACCGGCTATTTGTTATTCAAAAAGCATTTTCCATTTGAGACAGTAAACGATCTTGGCGACGGCATTGTGGTAATAACAATAGGAACTGCGCGACCAGACCGAGACGAAGGCGAGGTAGGATACAGACAAAACCTCTGGCTGGAGCGAACCATGAAAAAATACGAAAACAAGGTCAAGATTTTGGCAATGCATCATCATTTAGTTGGAATTCCAGATACTGGCTCTGCTAGAGTAGAGGTAATCGATGCAGGCGATGTTCTAAGGACAATTCTTGCAACTAAGGTGAATCTAGTCTTGTGTGGCCACAAGCACAGGCCATGGATTTGGAATTTCAAAGGATTATCCATAGTAAATGCAGGAACTGCATCATCGGAGCGAGTTCGAGGATTGTTCGAAAATACATACAATATCATTACTATCAAAAACAAGAAAATTCACGTCGACCTCAAAATTGTCGGCGGCAAAAAACTCCCACTGGAAAGCATAGTAGAACACTACACACGCTCCGGCGAAGAATAACGGCTGAATTTATTTACAGATTGATATTTTCAGACCTTGAGCGGGGGTCGCCTAGCCTGGTAGGGCGTGGGATTGCTAATCCCATGTCCGTAAGGACCCGTGGGTTCAAATCCCATCCCCCGCGCTTGAATCCTTAAACTTAATAGACGATTCCCAAATTCTCTGTGTAATGGGACGTCGCAAGACACAAAAGATAATCAAGACCGGTCCAAAAAATGTCACCACCGGATTTTGCCCAAAATGTCAAACCGTGGGTCGTATTTTCATCATAGGCCAAGTTGGAGCCGAGCATGCCAAGTGCGCCTCGTGCAACCAAGAGTTTGATTTGTAGAGCAAACTGGCAAATAATTTAACCCATAAATTTTTAAGCTCTTTTTCTGATTGTACGGTGTAATGAGTACCGAAGGCGAGACAATTTACGAGCGCGTAGCCAAGCTAGAAGATGAAATAGCATCGCTTCGAAACGAAGTAGATGTGCTCAAAAAGGCACTGCGAAACAAGCTTGCAAGACACGAAATCTCGCAAATCAAACGCGGCCACGACGTAACATCAATTATTGACTAGACTTTTCTCGCGTATTTCTGATTAATTCCAAAATGAAATCAACATCTTGTGCTTCTGGTGCGATTTCTAGGTATCTGTTCAAATGGTCCAGTGCTGGCTGATATTTTTGGAGTCTTTCCAGTATGATTCCCTTGTCTCGTATTTCGTCTGGTGATTCCGGCTCGACAGCTAGTATCATGTCTGCGCATCGCAGGGCTTTGTCATATGCATAGGACTGGGCGTACGAGTTTTTCAAATTGCGTATGATTCGAACCAATATCTTGTCCTCTGGCAGTTCATCTAGGAATTCCGGTGAGAACTCTATTTCTTCGCCAAAGTTCCGATACAGGATCTCTTCTAGGTCTTCTATTGATAGTAACTGTCCTCCGCTAAATGGATCCAAAATCATCTCCTCATTGTGCTTTACTACAACGTGACTTGGAAATCCACATATTTTCAAGTCCAGACCGATTCGTTTGGCAATCTCTACATAAAGAATTGATAGTGTGATTGGAATTCCGCTCTTTTTTTCTAAAACCTCGTTTAGAAAGTTATTCTTTGGATTATAGTAATCATCAGTGTCTCCCTCAAATCCCAGTGTGTCGAAGAGATGCTCATTTAGCATTGATATGAGATATGTCGGATTTTTTACATCCGATAATAGAATTTTGAGTGATTTTGCAATTTCGTTTATTTTCTGTATTGTGGCTTCTATGTCTAAATTGGGATATTCCAGAATCTGTGCAAGCTTGAGGCATTTTTCAACCAGGTTGTACTTGGGGTCTTGCGCAAAGGCAATCCACTCTGCAACAAATGGATCGAACTTTTCCATTATTTCTGGTTGATTCTCTTTAGATATAACTGAGGATCCTTGAGCTCGCGTGTATTTGGGGGATTTTGCATCAATATGGAAAATGTTTGCTTGCCGTAACTGCCATAGACTAGGCTTGTGAGGTCTTTTCCCATGTGCTTTCTTACCTGATATGATGAAATGTCTGTTCCCATGAATGTAGTCAAATATTGGGCAAAATCCTCATCGTTTGCCAAAATGTTTTGAACGCAAAACTCTGCCATGCCCTCCATTGTGGAAAATATGGCGTGGTGTCTTTGTATGGGTCCAAGCCACCTTTGGTATATTCCAAGTAACTGTGGTAGCATAGTGGAGATGGTGGGGTCTACCTCTACTTTGGTAAATGTCATCACATCTGGTCCAAGAACATTTACGATGAAATTATCCGGATTTAGTGTGAAAAACAGGTTTGCTCTTTTTGCTATTGGAAATTCCGGTGGAACGTCTGGTAGCTGCAAATATTCTGATAGTTTACTGGCAGTCGTATCATCTAGTCCTAAAATGATTTTTGCGAGCTCTTCGTTTATCTGATTTACCTCAATTACTGCCTGTTTGTTTTGCTCGTAGAGATTTTTTTGTATGGAATGAACCAGCTCTTCTAGTATGGTCATCTTTAGCGCACCGGTATAGCCAGACCTTACTCCATCGTATCTTAGAGAATATGGTTTTCCCTGCTTGTACAAAATTATCTGCGGATAACCGGATAGGACAAAATCATTGACATAGATTGCATCATCCAGATAATCGCCGTATGTAGTAGAGATTTTTGAAATGTAGGATTTTGCATATGTGGAATAGACCAAAAACTTGGCAGTGTCTTCTTTTATTATTCCTGCAATGGACTGGCGTTCTTGCCTTGCCAGTGCAGAGAACAACTTGTCTACGAATCCACGAGCCTCACTTGTCGCAAAGACCTTGCGACCTTTGATCTTTTTGAGCTCCTCTAGTCCTGGAAATTCTATTTTGATGTCTTTGTTTGGTGCAATTCCTGTATAGTCGGCAACTTTTTGCATCAAGTCCGGTGCGATTTTTTGCGCTATTTGCTGAGGTGTGTCAAATTTTATGGTAAAATCCGAATCCTCAGATATTCTAGCAGAAAGGTTGGCAATGTCTTTTTCCTCGTTTAGCTCAACTGATATCTGATCTAGTAATGCGTCTGCAAATTCTTCTAGTTCTGTCAATGATAGAGTCGACTTTTACTAGACAATTTAACATTAACTGGGGTTTGTTTATTTGGTACAACATTATTCCTATATGATTTGCAAGCAATTCTAATGTGATGCAAGTAAACCAAGAGAAAAAATCAGAATGGACAAATCTAGAAGATAATCTTGGAAATGCGGAATATCTCTCGGTTTGTGATGTTTGGAAGGACAGCGTCCATAAGACTGTCACCAAGCTAGAATACCAAACACCGATTTACTTGCAGGCATACACGCAGATCCAAACCGAATTCTTGCATTGCGTGGATAATCTGTTTGGTACATGTTATTTGTGGCAAAAGCAATACTTTGACAGGCTAGGCCTAGACAAGGGAGTCATAAACGCATATGGAAAATTGTACAATTCCTGGGTTGAGCAATGCTTGCAGGGACTAGATGCATATGCAAGCTACAAAAAAATCCAAGCAGACATGATAGTTGATGCACTCAAAGTAGGCAATGATATGTTGCATTCTTGGATGGACATGTACGGCAGAATCGTATCCTCTTGGATGCCCAAAGTTTAATTCGTTTTGGCATTTTTTGAGCATTGATTTGCATTATTCAAGCTTGGATTATTTGAAATGTGTAAAGTGTCATGCTACACTAGACCTGACATCATATTATACAGATGAGCAAATCAACGAAGGCATTCTGGTATGTACAAAATGCGGGCTGGTCTTTCCAATCATACAAGGAATAGCTATACTGTGGAATGATTTTGCCTCGTACATATCGCACAGACAAAGACTTGGAGGGCAGCTGTTTCTTGCGGCAAAAAGCCCCAAAATCAAATCCCTTGTAAAGTCTGCCTTGTCGCAAGCAGCAAAATCCAAAGACCTATCCATAATTGAAAAAAGATGGACTGCAATATACCAAAAAAACCAAAAATCCAGATTCTATGGCGTGGTAAAAAAAACATTACACAATGCAGACCTTGCACTAGAACACGGCTGCTCTATTGGTGTTATGACAAAACATCTGGCACAAAAAAGCAGGCAGACATTTGGGATAGACAAGTCATTTTATGCAATTTTGGAGGCAAAAAAATCAAAACAGAAAAACCTGGACTTTTTTGTGGCAGATTCCATGGAGCATCCATTTGGCAAAACAAAGTTCGATTTGATATTGGGCTTGAATCTCTTTGAGCTAATCGAGCCAAAAAAACTACTCAAAGTGCTAGCAAGTCAGATGCAAAAACATGGCATACTGATTTTATCAGATCCATATGACTATGATAGGGGAGAAAAATCAGTCAAAGAACCACTGCACGAAGACACCATACGCAAAGAGATTACCAAACTAGGATTTGTCATATCTGCCAAGACAAAAAAGCCAAGCCACATTCCATGGAATCTGAATCTACACAAGCGAGCAAACCTGCAATATCTGGTTGATCTGCTAGTTGCCACAAAATCTTAATGTTTTTTTAGACATTGATTAAGACATTTCTTGTGGGCAAGAACAAAAAGGAAAATCCAGTCAAAAAATCAAAATCAAAGTTTATCGGAATTGGAATTATTGCAGCAATTGCGGCCATAATAGGAATTGTAGCAGCGACCGGCGGAGTTGATCTCAGCCCCACCAAGACAACTCTGGATACAAACAATGGCTCACCTATTCTAGGCGATGAATCAGCCCCAGTCACAATAGTGGAATTTGGCGACTATCAGTGCCCCTTTTGTCAGAGATGGAATCTGCAAACAAAGCCGTTAATTGAGCAAAATTATATCGATTCTGGCAAGGTCAAGCTCATCTATATCGACTTGCCAATAGTAGGAATTGATTCGCCAAAGGCACACGCGTCAAGCTATTGCGCAGACGAGCAAGGCCTATACTGGCAATATCATGATCATTTGTACAAAAACCAAGGACATGAAAATGATGGGTGGGCGCGAGCAGAAAAGCTCAAGGATTTAGCTTCTTCACTTCCAGGACTGGACTCGCAAAAATTCAACGAGTGCCTTGATTCTGGAAAATATGACGACAGGGTTCAGAAAAACAAAAACATTGCAACAAAAAGTGGCGCGCGCTCTACTCCAACATTTATCATAATAGGCCCAGATGGAACTGGAACCCAGATAAGCGGCGCCCAGCCATATTCTACTTTTCAATCAGTAATTGATGAAAAATTAAATTCCTAGGCAAGTGGCTTGCCACAGGATGCGCATTTTAGGTGCGTTGCAAGAATTGCATATTCCTGGGATTCATTTACGCTGACGCATTGCTTTCCGCCTTCTTTGCATAGGTGACAAAATTCTTTAGTCATTTTTAATATAAGCATAAAATCGGATAAAGCAGTTTGGATGTTCGCAGTCTACAAACAGCTTTAGGCCTCATAATACAAAATCAGATACTCGTCTTGGTTTTTGCGGGACTTTTTTGCCTTGAGGGCATCCTGGTACAGATCAAAGTGCTCTATTAGGTACAGTCTGTTTCCTGGAGCAGCAAATGGATCAATTCCAACCAGATTAAATCCGGATTCTGGTGTCAGTGGTTTTTTCTCCTCGTCTGTGATCTCCATTGTTTTGTGGTTTGGTATCTGGGTTTTAATGTGCTATCTTGTCGTATTGTGTTTCTGTGCTTGGCTGCATTTTTTGCACAAAGGGCTTTGAAATGATTGGCGTGAGAATAGTCGTGACAAATCCAATTGCCACTGCTATTGAGAACAATCTCACATCCAAAATCCCCACACTAAACCCAATTGTCGCAATTGCAAGCTCCACCATCCCTCTGCCGTTCATCAAACACCCAATTACAAGCCCATCATTGTGGGAGAATCTGGTGATTCTTGCCCCAACATATCCTGCAAAAACCTTGCTTGCTACGGCAATTGCCAAAAGTGAGGCAAACAAGGGCAGAGAGTCCATCAGGGAATGTACGTTGAACTCTAGGCCAATTAGCACAAAGAAAATCGGTGCAAACAACCCAAATGTAAAGCCGGAGACAAACTTGTGTGCGTGCTCACCGTGCTTTTGGCTAAAGTTTTTGCCAAAAATCAAACCCGCAAAGAACGCACCAATGATAAAGTGCAGATCAGAATAATGGGCAAAAATCGAAAATGCCACTGCCAAAATCAGCAAAACCCCAAAGCCAGCTTCTTTGGTTTTTAGCTTTGAGATAAACGAGTCAATTCTTTGCGGTACCTGCAAAGACTGTCTGTTGATGAGCAGTGCCAAGACAGAAACCACGCCAAAAAATGCAGAGATTTTGAGTGCTGATTCTCCAATATCCAAATAATTCACAGAAATCGTTCCGTCTGATGGTAATTGCAAAATTACCGCCAGTACCAGTAATGCCAAAATGTCGTTTATGACTGCAGCAGTAATTACGGTATTTCCTATTTTGCTTTTGAGCAGGCCAAACTCCATCAAAATTATTGTACTGACAGGAATTGCCGTAATTGATAGCAATAATCCAATGAAAAGTGACTGGGTGTTTTCTAGGCCAAAAAACAGTCCTGCCTGATGTCCTGCAAAAAACGGCACAAAAAACGCCAATGCAGAAACCACAAATGCTTTTTTGCTTGCCTTTTTTATCTCACCCAGATTCATCTCCATTCCTGCAAAAAACATTAGGAAAAACACTGCAAGGCCTTTGAACACATCAAAATTCTCATCAGGCCTAAAAAATCCAAAAAGTGAAGGACCTAGGATGATTCCTGCCAAAAGCTCACCTACTAATGCAGGCTGCTTTATTCTTCGAAATATCTCGCCGAATAGCTTGGCTACTAGGAGCATTACTACTAGTGCTATGAAAAATCCTTCTACCTGCACTAAAATGATGGCTGATTTGTCAGTTAAAGATTAGATTTACAAGATTTGGACAACATCCGCTTTAAATTACAAATTTTGTTTGTGAGAAAAAGAGTGTAATGCCGGGGGTGGGTTTGCTTAAAAAAGTTTAACACTCCAACAAGTAGCTTGTTTCCTCGAGGGGTCTTGTGCAATTAGTTTGATTCCCCCGAGTTTTGTATTTAAAGAGATTCAAATTTCTATTGATATCTCTTGTAGATTTTACTTCGATGATCTGTCTCCACAACAAAGATGATCATTCTGTTTTGTTGCAAATCCAAGATGACTCTATAATCACCTACTCTTAATCGGAAAAACGGTGAATTTTGTAATTTTATTACTGCTCTGAACGGATCATCGACACAATTCAGTACCAAATCATAGATTTTTTGTGCATTTTTTGTATCAATTTTTTCTAATTGTTTTACAGATTTCTCAGACCATATGACTTGCCATGTCATCTATTTTAGTCCTAATCGCTTTTTGACCTGCTCTGAGGTATAAACACGCCCCGCCTTGATGTCTGCAACGCCTTCCTCGATATTTTTGATTACTTGCTTGCTTAGAACATCGTCTTCTTGGGTGACTTGTAAGAGTCTTGTTATGACAGATTCGTATGTTTCACCAGGATGATTCATTTGTCTTTTTAGGTCATTTTTGGTCTTTTTTGAGAGCTTGATCGTGCTTTGTTCCATGGTATACCATGTTATACTACAGTATAATATAAAAAGTACTCATCATTTAGAATAAAAACCACGCAAGTTAGGATCTTGCTTAGCTGGAAGCACAACTAGTTTGAGATTGCCTTACATTCAAAATTAGGAGTTACAGATTGTAATCATCGACGGTTAACTGAAAAAATAGCCCGTCTCAGGTTAACAGAACCTTTTTAGAGTTTATGAAAAATAGATTTCAAGTCCTTTGAAGGCCTAAAATCCCAGATTTGAGTCCCTCAATTTTTGCAAAAAGTTAGGCTCAAATTTGATGAAATTTTTTCAAGAAAAATGTAGAGGTCCTCGAGGGGAGTTGTGCAATTAGTTTGATTCCCCGAGGTTTTGTTTAAAAAGAGACTAGATTTTTCTGAATTTTTGTCTTAGTTTGACAATAATAATCGTCGGTGCTACAAAGTACATACCAATGTTGAGTAGTATTATTCCTATTCCATAGCCTAACATTTCCTGCTCCGAATCAATGTTGGCATAGTTCAGTATCGACAATGTCGATAACATTGGAGTGATTGTTGTCTTGACTACTTCCTTGAACAGTGGACTTTGTCTTTACAAGTCTGCTACTGCCGGGCTGAATGTATAGTACACATTGTTGAATCCTGCCATGAATGTTGTACCAGAACCAGTACTGAATAGTACATTGTCTCTTACCTCTCTGAGTAGTTGCACTTGTGGTGATAGTTCTGTTCCAAAGGCTGCGGTTGCAACCAAACATCCACCAAAAGATGGGCAATCAGCAACCGCATGAGCAATACCAAACTGAGCATTTGTAGATTCAACTGCTAAAAGCTGACCGTTTTGAATTATGGCCACAGCTACAAAACCGTCCTCAGTTTGTTTTTGTATTAACCCTTATGCTATTTTTAAATCCCCGCAAGACACTACAAACTTTGCATCTCTATAACCTTCTTTTGTAGAAGAACCGAGATCTCCTCCAGACACATTTCCAGACCACGCGGTGTTAGAATAGACTAGTACAATCGCCTTACCGGACACTGGTAAGTTGCTAGCTGATTTCTAAGATCTGTTTGGACTGTTAAGTTAGGGTGGATTTTTTCTCAGGTCAAATCAAATGTTACCTTGCGGTTGATTTTCTATCGATCATAGGTGTTAAATCAAACAAAATCGTATAGTAGAGTATGGTACATCCACTATTGTTCTTGGCTGGTGGTTATCTCTTGGCAGAGATATACAAGAAATACACAACCCCAGCAGAAAAAAGCAGATGGGAGAACTATGTCAATATGCATCATGGTGAAGCAGGTGCAATAATGACAGGTGTAGGTATACTTACCAAATCGCCAAGACTTGCAACGACTGGAATTGGACTAATGTTACATGATCGCAAAGATCAGAACAAATGGTTCAAACAGAGATAAAAAATTAAGAGGTAGGTTTTAGCCAGCAACTATCTTTTCCGTTGGATAACCAGCTAAACCCATTCAGTTTCAGAATGTCGTTTATCTCTCGCCAAGTCTGCTTTTCCATCCATCCCTTACAGGACACTTTGATGCAGTCCTTTTCGTTGTCAATGTTTACCTTCTCGGTTCGCTTGCCTAGCTGAACTACAAAACTGGATTTGGACTCGATACTTTTTGAGAAAAGTTTATCTATCTTCAATATGAGCCGATCCTAGTGATGCAACTACGAAAGCAGTATTAATTTTATTAGTTGTGATCCTTGCATTTGGTCTTACAGCCCATGCCATGGCTGCTGCGCCTAATGCACCACAGAATCTTGATTTCAATGGAGAACCTACAACTGACACAATAAAACTCAAATGGAATAAACCCGCCGCAAACGGAGGCGCCAATGTTATTGTTGGTTATAAAATCTGGCGCGCGACAGGAACAGCTGGTAACCCACCATCTTTTGGTGCCTTTACCCCCCA
>Ga0233425_10000367_pt1 | contig 117921 bp, 108 predicted proteins | sample Watercolumn_Towu_2_FD_181712 | JGI IMG/M metagenome (GOLD analysis project Ga0233425, IMG submission 181712) | Freshwater microbial communities from Lake Towuti, South Sulawesi, Indonesia - Watercolumn_Towuti2014_140_MG | ecosystem: Environmental > Aquatic > Freshwater > Lake | place...
GCGCTTCATCGTGCACGGCGCCGCCGGGGCGATGGCCACGGCCATCGCCAGCACGGCGAGCAACACTGCGCGAAGAACTGCCAAGGACCCAGAGACCCTCTCGAACCGGTTCCGATCCTTACACAGGCGGGCAATATCGGCAACGTACCCGTACTTAAGCTTTTGGTAGAGCGTCTGAAGCTGTTTACCGGCGGTTTCGGGCCACAAGCCAATCGCCTCGGCCGTGCACCCGCCCCATCCTGCCCGCGCGGGGGCGGCCGTCGCGGCTCGGGGAGCCCGCCGCCGGCGCGAGTCCCGCGCGGACGGCCACGCGAGCTCAGTACCGGCGCACCAGCGGCGCCTGCTCGGTCGGGGCGACCGCGGCCCAGGGTGCCCAGCGCAAGCCGAGCTTCACGTCATGCGAATCGACGTTCTTGAAGGTCAGCGCCTCGCAGGACCCACACTGGCCGGCATAGTTGTAGACCGTGCCGGTCTTTCCGTCGCCGAGATTGAGGTAGCGGTATGCGAGCTCGACCGTGAAGCTCGGGCTCACCTCGTAGCCGACACCCGCGTGCAACGCCCAAGCAAGGTTCGTCTTCGAGCCTGCTTTCGCGTAGGCGAGGCCCTGAGTGACGACGTTCGTGTCCTTGAAATTGTCGAGCGTGATCCGCACCGCGCCGACGCCGGCGCCCAGGAACGGCGTGAGGCCGTACCAATTCCCGAGATCGACGTAACCGTTGAGGAGCACGGCCAGTTCACGCTTCGACGCGGTGTACTCGTCGGTGCCGTACCCGAGCGGCAGGCTCGCGTCGCGATAGCGTTCAAGCCCGGTGAACGCGGCGGCGCTGCGATACTCGCCCGTGACGTCGGTCCGGAACCACCGGCCGAAGCGGTAGCCGACGCCGGCGCCCGCGAGCGGGGCGCCCGCGAAGCCGAGATTGACCTTCTCGATGGTGCCGAGCGCGTCCAGGCTGTTGGAGAGCCGTTCCACGGATTGGTTGCTGAAACCGACGTCGCCGCGGAGGTAAAAGCCGGAAACCTCGGCCTCCGGGGGGAGGGTTCCGCGCAGCTCCGGCAACGGCGCGGTCGGCGGCAGGTCGGCCGCGTGCGACGGGGCCACGAACGTCGCGCAGACCAGGCCGCAGCCGAGCAGCCCGAGCGTTCCCGCCATGCGATCCATTCCACCCATCGTCCGGTCCCTCGCCCGCAGCCCTCTTCACCGGACCCTCCCACGGCGTGGTTGATGCTCCCTTAACGTACCCCGAGGGGGTAACTGCCGACAGGCTGCTGGCATCAACGGCGGGAGCTCAGGTCTTCATGGGTAAGGCGTGCGCGCAAGGCTTGAAGACGCGGTCACGCGCGTCCGGATCGGCTCGAAACTCGACCCGATCCGGAAACTTCGCGGTCCGGCCATGCCAATTACCCCCTGGGGGTTTGCAACCGTTCTCGGCCGCCCGTGCGTTACCCCTCCCGGACGGGGGATCTCAACTGCGCGAAAAGAGCGGGAGGGGATGCGCGATGCTCAAACGAGTTCTCTACGTCTCCGCAATCGCCCTGGTCTTGGCCCCGACCGGGGCAGGTGCGGTGGGCTTCCGCATGACACCGCCGCCCTCCGGCGCGGCGTTCGACGACGAGTCGAGCCCCGGCCTCGCACCGGCCGGAAGGACACTCCGGGTACACGACCGCCCGGTCTTTCTCGGCTGCGTTTACTCCTATCACGAGTGCGAGCATCTCGCTCACGAGCGCGGCTTCTACAACCACTTCACGCGTCATGATCACGGCACGTGTCACCATGGCCCATCGTATGCCTGCTTCGGCCGGTAGAAGCCGAGGCAGCGCTCGTTTTCATCGCGGGACGGGTGCGTACGCAGACGGCTTCATCGGCGGCACCTCTGTCCGGGCGTCCAATGCCGTTCGGCCTGAACTTACATCGGGCAGGCCGGTCCGGGCGCGTCGTTGCCGGGTGGCGCCGGCAAGTCTAGAAGGGCCCGCCCGGCCCGAGCCGGTGGGCCGAGGTGCGACCGCCGCGTCGTATCCCTCGGCTGGCGGCCGTCCCCGGCCGGTACGCCAAAGACGGTGACAACGGACGCTTGAGCCCCCTGGATGGCGAGCAACACCAAGCCCGAAGGCAAAGGGAAGCTGTCCGAGGTCGAAGCGGCGATCCGCCTTCGGATGTCGCCGGAACTCCTCGAATACTTCACGCGATACGGGGCCAAGGCCGGCATCCGGCGCAAGCTCGCGTGCGAGACCGCGGACGGGCTGCGCTGGTACGAGGAAGCCGAACTCGCCGCCTTCGACAAGTTCCTGCGGGAACCTTGGCCGGTTACGGAGGGCAAGACGCGTCCGCACATGCCCGACAAGGTTCGCCTGGAGATCAAGCTTGAGGCGAACTGCGGCTGCGCGATCTGCAACCACGGCGCGAACTGCGAGGCCGCGCACATCGAGCCCGTCGCGCAAACCCTGAGCCATCATCCCGCCGGTCTCGTCTGGCTCTGCCCGAACCACCACACGGACTTCGACAAGGGCGTGTACATGCCCCGCGACGTCGACCTCGCGACCGTGCGGGCCGTGAAGCAGATGCTCGTCAACCGGCGCGTGCGCGGGTGGACCATCGAACGGAACGCCAGCCTCGCCGTCCTGCAACTCGTCCGGCAGATCGAGGAGATCGGCGGCCTGCTTGCCAACGCGCAGTTCGCCGCGGCCCACGGCGCCGCGGTCGCCCTCGCTGAACAGGACATCGTCGCGCTGGAAGAGACCGCGAGCAGGGCCGCGACCGCGAAGCCAACGGCCGGTCCCGTCGGCCGGTCCTACGGCAAGTTCGCGGCCAAGGTCGCCAGCTCGGCGAAGGGAGCCCGGGCGCTGCCCGAGGCTCGGATACGGACGTTCGCCGCGGCCGTCGTCGAGGCGCGGGACGAGTTCCTGAGGGACGCCTCGATGACCGCCTGCCCGCTCTGCGGGGGTGCGGGCTCGTGGGACGGCTCCGATTGCCCGGCCTGCGGAGGCGAGGGCTACATCGGCACGGCGGAGGCCCGCCGAATCGACGTATCGGCTTACCAAGCGGTGGATTGTCCGGTCTGCGACGGGCTGGGCCAGCGCAACGGGAGCCCATGCGCGGCCTGCGGCGGCGAGCGTCGCATGCAGCGTCGCCACGCGGAAGCGGTCGACGCCAGGGACTACCAGGAAGTGCCCTGTCCCGTCTGCGCGGGCGTCGGGCGCCGGCGTGGCGAGGAGTGCCCGGCCTGCGGCGGCGAGAGGTCGATGGAGCGGCACGTCGCCGACAGGATCGACCCAACCGCATACGACGAGGTCGACTGCCCTCTCTGCCACGGAAGCGGGCGACGGGACGGCCTCGATTGCCCCGTGTGCCAGGGCGACGGGCGGGTCGAGGCACGGCACGCCGAGCGCGTCGACCTATCGGACTACGCCGAGGTGCCGTGCCGCCTCTGCGGCGGCAGCGGACAGGTCAACGGCTACGACTGCCCACCCTGTGGCGGCGACGGGCGCATGGAGCGGCAACTGGCGGATCGGTACGACTGGTCGCAATATGACTTGGTGGAGTGCCCGAGCTGCAAGGGGACGGGGCAGCGGCACGATTTCGATTGCCGGTCTTGTGGTGGCGAGGGTCAGGTGTACCGGCGGCAGCTCGCTTGGATCGAGGATTAGCGAAGCGACCCTGCCGTTTTCCCCGAGGTCCCAACGCGAGGGCGACCGGCGCTTCGACCGCCCAGTCCCAAGGCCACCGTCACGGCGCGTCGCCCCATTCGGGCGCCCCGGTTCGAACCGGATGTCGGCCGGACCCGCGCCGGCGGTGACGTTGCAGGCCCCTGCATTCAGCCGGAGCGGTGGGTAGGCCCCGGGGCGGAAGGCCGGCACCGCCGCCAGTGCCGCCGCGGCGCCCCAGGCTAACCTGCGTCGAGGTCCCGGGGTCGGTATCGTCACCCCACCCAATCCTCACCCCGACGAGACCGTCGATGTCGCCGGCCTTCGAGGCCCTCGACAGGAACCGCCTCGGCTCCTCCGCCCGTAGCGGACGTCGCCGAAGTGGCACGAGCCGGCCCATCTCTTGCTCTTGTTGACGATGGCGACGGCGATGCACGGGCCGACGCCGCAAGCCACGCCGTCGTCCTCGTCGTCCTCGAAGGTCAAAGCCGCGGCGTTCCGGTCGACCTCGGTCAAGAAGCCCCCCTGCTTGCCCCGGCGGGCGTGCCGCCATGCCCGGCTAGACGGCCTGCCCGCCGCGAAACCGCGCGAAGGTGGTGCGCCCGCCGGGGCCGAACAGCACCACCTCGTAGGTGGCCGGCTCCACCCCTTCGACCTCCATGCCGGGCGAGCCGACCGGCATGCCGGGCACGGCGAGGCCGGTGGCGGACGGCTTCTCCGCGAGCAGCCGCTTGATGGCCGACGCGGGCACGTGCCCCTCGATGACGTAGCCGCCGACCTGGGCCGTGTGGCACGAGGCCAGCTCCCGCGGCACCCCGAGCCTCGCCTTGACCGGGTTCACGGGGGCGTTCACGACCTGGACGCGAAAACCCTCGTCGCGCAGGTGCTTGACCCAGGCCTCGCAGCAACCGCAGCTCGGGTCCTTCGTGGCGACGACCTCCGGCAGATCCTCCGCCCATGCCGCCTGTACGCCGACCGCCGCCAGGCCGAGGACCACGATGCGCCGGGACGGTCGGAATAGTTCGCTCATAGTCGACTCCTGTCTTCTCACGGCCGCCGGGACGGCCTGTCCAGCCCCGCTCACTCGGCGGCCCGGGGAAGCCCCGCTTGCACGGCGGCCGACCCTTCCTGCCGAAGCGTCAGCCTCCGTCCCTTCACGAGCCCGTAGATGGCCGGGATCACGACGAGGGTCAGCACGGTCGAGGAGACCATGCCGCCGATCATGGGCACCGCGATCCGCTGCATGATCTCCGACCCCGCGCCGGAGCTCCAGAGGATGGGCAGCAGGCCCGCCATGATGGCGACGACCGTCATCATCTTCGGGCGCACCCGCTCGACCGCCCCCACCATGATGGCTTGGTACAGGTCCGCACGCGTGGTCTCCCGCCCAGCGGCCAGGGCGGCGGCCCGCCGCTCGTCCCAGGCATGGTCGAGGTAGACCAGCATGATCACGCCGGTCTCCGCGGCAACGCCGGCGAGCGCGATGAATCCCACCGCCACCGCGACCGACATGTTGAAGCCCATCCACCACATCAGCCACACCCCGCCGACCAGGGCGAAGGGCAGGGACAGCATGACGATGAGCGTCTCGGTCAGGCGCCGGAAGTTGAGGTAGAGGAGCAGGAAGATGACGAGCAGGGTCACGGGCACCACGATCTTCAGCCTGGCCTCCGCCCGCTCCAGGTACTCGAACTGCCCGCTCCACTGGATGCTCATGCCCTGCGGGAGCTGGACCTCCGTGTTGACCGCGTTCCGGGCCTCGGCGACGTAGCCGCCGAGATCGCGCCCGCTCAGGTCGACGAAGATGTAGACCGCGAGCTGTCCGTTCTCGGTGCGGATCGAGGTCGGCCCCCGGGTCAGCTGGACCTTGGCCACCTCGCCCAGCGGAATCGTGCCGCCGGCCGGCAACGGCACCTGCACTTCGGTGGCGATGGATTGCGGATTTGAACGGAAGGCGCGCGGGTAGCGCACGTTGACGGTGTAGCGCTCGCGGCCCTCGACCGTGTTCGTGACGCTCTCGCCGCCGAGCGCCGTCGCGATGATGTCCTGCACGTCCCCGACCATGAGGCCGTAGCGCCCGAGCGCCTCCCGGTCCGGCGTGATGTCGAGGAAGTAGCCGCCGATGACCCGCTCCGCGTAGGCGCTCGACGTGCCCGGCACGTTGCGCACGACCGCCTCGACCTGCCGGGCGACCTTCTCCATCTCGGTCAGGTCGGTGCCGTAGATCTTGATGCCGACCGGCGTGCGGATGCCGGTCGAGAGCATGTCGATGCGGGCCCGGATCGGCTGCGTCCAGGCATTCGACACACCGGGAAACTGCAGGGCCTTGTCCATCTCGGCCTTGAGGCTCGCCAGCGTCACGCCGGGACGCCACTCCGCCTTCGGCTTCAGGGTGATGATGGTCTCGAACATCTCGGTGGGGGCGGGGTCCGTCGCCGTCGAGGCGCGCCCCGCCTTGCCGTAGACGGAGGCCACCTCGGGGAAGGACTTGATTATGCGGTCCTGGGTCGCCAGCAGCTCCCCGGCCTGGGTCACCGAGATGCCCGGCAGGGTCGTGGGCATGTACATCAGGGTGCCCTCGTTCAGGTCCGGCATGAACTCGGAGCCGAGCTGGCGGGCCGGCCAGATGGTCAGGCCGAGCGCCGCCACCGCCAGCAGGATGGTCAGCACCTTGGCCCGGAGCACGACCCTGATGACCGGGCGGTAGACCCAGATCAGGAGGCGGTTCAGCGGGTTGCGGTGCTCGGGGATGATGCGCCCGCGCACGAACAGCACCATGAGGGCCGGCACCAGGGTCACCGACAGGAGCGCGGCCGCCGCCATGGCGAAGGTCTTGGTGAAGGCGAGCGGCCCGAACAGGCGTCCCTCCTGGCTCTCCAGGGTGAAGATCGGCAGGAAGCTTACCGTGATCACCAGGAGGGAGAAGAACAGCGAGGGGCCGACCTCGGCCGCGGCCTCCACCAGGATCTCGACCCGGGGCTTGCCCGGGGGCGCCCGCTCCAGGTGCTTGTGGGCGTTCTCGATCATGACGATGGCGGCGTCGATCATGGCCCCGACCGCGATGGCGATGCCGCCCAGCGACATGATGTTGGCGCCGATCCCAAGGAGATGCATCGCGCCGAGCGCCATCAGGATGCCGACCGGCAGCATCAGGATGGCCACCAGCGCGCTGCGCAGGTGCAGCAGGAACACGATGCAGACGAGCGCCACGATGACGCTCTCCTCGACCAGCGTGTGCTTCAGGGTGTCGATGGCCGCCTCGATCAGCTGCGAGCGGTCGTAGACCGGCAGGATCTCGGTGCCCTTCGGCAGGCTCGCGGCGACCTCGGCCAGGCGCTGCTTGGCGCCCTCGATGACGTTGAGGGCATTGGCGCCGAAGCGCTGCAGGATGATGCCGCCCGCGACCTCGCCCTCGCCGTTCAGCTCGGTGATGCCGCGCCGCTCGTCCGGCCCGAGCTCGACCCGGGCGATGTCCCGCACCCGCAGCGGGGTGCCGGCCTCGGTCTTCAGCACGATGTTCTCGATGTCGGCGACGCTCTTCAGGTAGCCGCGCCCGCGCACCATGAACTCGAATTCGGAGAGCTCGACCGTGCGGCCGCCGACATCCGCGTTGCTCGACCGGATCGCCTCCCGAAGCCTACTGAGCGGGATGCCCTGGGCGCGCAGGCGGTTCGGGTCGACGACGACGTTGTACTGCTTCACGAAGCCGCCGACGCCCGCGACCTCGGCCACGCCCTCGGCGCGCGAGGCCCCGAAGCGCACCACCCAGTCCTGAAGCGAGCGCAGCTCGGCGAGCGTCTGCTGCTTGGCCACGATGGCGTACTGGTAGACCCAGCCCACGCCCGTCGCGTCGGGCCCGAGCGTCGGCGTCACGCCGGTCGGCAGGCGCTTGCCGGCCGCGCTCAGGTATTCGAGCACGCGCGAGCGGGCCCAGTACGGGTCGGTGCCGTCCTCGAAGATGACGTAGACGAACGAGACCCCGAAGAAGGAGAAGCCGCGCACCACCTTCGACCTCGGCACCGTCAGCATGGCGGTGGTCAGCGGGTAGGTGACCTGGTCCTCGACGACCTGGGGCGCCTGCCCCGGGTACTCGGTGTAGACGATGGTCTGCACGTCCGAGAGGTCCGGGATGGCGTCGAGCGGCAGGGTGCGCACGCTGTAGAGACCGGCCGCCACCACGAAGACGGTCCCGATCAGCACCAGGACGAGGTTGCGGGCCGACCAGCCGATGAGGCGCGCGATCATTCTGGCTTCTCCTCGGCCTGCGCCCGGGGCTCGGCGGGGGGCTTGGGCGCGGCCATGCTCTGCAGCGCCGCCTTCAGGTTGCTCTCGGCGTCTATGAGGAAGTTGGCCGCGGTCACGACTTGCTCGCCGGCCTGCACACCCTCGCGGATCTCGGTGTAGCCCTCGCCGCGGGCGCCGACCTTGACCTCGCGCGGCTCGAAGCGACCCTCGCCCTTGTCCACGAGCACGACCTGGCGCGCGCCCGTGTCGATGACGGCATCGTTCGGGACCGCGACGACGGGCTTCGTCGCCCCGGTCCCGATGTCGACGTCGGCGTACATGTCGGGCAGCAGTACCCCGTCGGGGTTCGGCAACTCGATGCGCACGCGGGTGGTGCGGGTTTGCGTGTTCACCTGCGGGTAGATCAGCTCGACCTTGCCGGTGAAGCTGCGCCCGGGCAGCGAGCGCACGCGCACGCTGACGGGCTGGCCGACCTTGACATTGCCGAGGTCGTACTCGGGCACGTCGGCCAGCACCCACATCACCGAGATGTCGGCAATCCGGAACAGGGTGTCGCCGGCCGCAGCCTTCATGCCCTCGATGGCGGTGCGCTGCAGCACGAGGCCGTCCCGGGGCGCGGACCAGGTGATGGCCATCGGCACCTTCCGGGTCCGCTCCATCTCGTTGATCACCTCATCCGAGACGTTCAGGTTCTGCAGCCGCCGCCGGGCCCCGTCGAAGCCGGGATTTGCGATGAGCTGGGCGGCGGCCGCGTTGATCTCGGGCGAGTAGACGTGGACCAGGGGCTGGCCCTTCCGCACCCGGTCGCCCGTCGTCACGTTCTCGACGTGGTCGACGTAGGCATCCGAGCGTGTCGCCACGACGGTGACGCGCCGCTCGTCGAGCGTGACGGTGCCGGGGACCCGCACCGGTCGGCTGACGACGCGACGTTCGGCCCGCTCAGTGCGCACGCCGGTGCGCTGGACCTTGCCGGGCGAGATCTTGACGGTGTTCCCGTCCTCGGCCTCGCCCTCGTAGACGGGGAGGTAGTCCATCCCCATCGAGTCCTTCCTCGGCACCGGCGAGGTGTCGGGCAGGCCCATCGGGTTGCGGTAGTAGAGGATCTTCCGGCCCACGGCCGGGGGCGCGGCGTAGGTGGCGTTCGCCTCGGTCTCCTTCGCCGCCGCGGGCCGCGGCTCGAAGTCGACATCCTCGCCGACATGCACCGGAAGGTAGGCGCGTCCGTCGGGCGTCCTCGCCGGCGCGAGCGCGTAAGCCGCCTTTCCGTCGGGGTCGCGGTAGTAGAGCACGGGCGCATCCGCGGCCGCGGCCGGCTTCGCGTCGCGACCGACGAGCAGACCGGAGACCGAGGCTGGGAACCATGCCGGCAGGGGCCATCCCGCCTCGCCGGCCTTCAGCCCGGCGAGGGCGCCGCCGCCGACGGCGAGGGGCAGGAGAACGAGGGCCGCGACCCACGCCTTCGCCTGGCCGCCCGGGTGCGCGCGGTCACGTCGCCGCGCCAGGTGGATCGGTGTCGTCTGGTCCATCACTCGACGGCCCTGAGCACGAGTTGGTCTTGGACGGTGCCGGTCTCGCCCGGTACCTTCGCGGCCAGCGAGAGGCGCCAGCGGCCCTCCATCGCCAGGTTGGCCCTGAAGGCGTAGATGCCCGGCTCCGGGCTCGCCTCCGGCTTCATCTTACCCGTCATCGTCGGCATCCCGTCGGGTGCCATGTCGAGGCGGCGGGCGTAGACAAGCGCGTCGGCCACGGGCTTGCCGGCGCGCTTGTCGAGCAGACGCACCCTGAGCGTCGCCTCGCCCGATTTAGTCTCGGGATCCAGGAGCTCGAAGGAATAATCCTTGAGGTCCGGGGGCATGAGTGGCGCGCCCTTGGGCAGCCAGGCCGCGACCGGTTCCGGAAGCCGTGCCGCGACCGCGCCGGGAATGACCCATGCGCCGCGCGCGAGCGCGTAACCGGCGCCGGCTCCCGCTAGGGCTGCTACGATGAGGACGAGCCCGAGCAGGAGCCAAGCGCCTCGCCCTGCCGGCCGGTGCTCCTTCTGGTAAGCGTCGAAAAAGTCCTCCCGGCCCGTCATGGCGCCACCCTTAGGACTGAGCGGATGGGGAGACGGGCCGCGCGTGGCTCGGGGCGTGCGGGATGCGCCGGGGCAGGACGCGGCCGCGGGGATGCGGGATGTTCGGTGGACACGGGGATGATCCTGTTCCGGAGCGTCTGGATGCGGGACCCCGACCGTTCGGGCCGCCGCGGCGCGGCGGTGCGCGAAGGCTGCCGTGCATGCTCATGCACGGGGCGGCACCGCTCTCGGGCGTGCTCAGGAACGCGGTTTGGGAGGGGGGGCCTGCGGGGCTGCGGCCAAACTCGGCCGGATATGGTCCTGCCGAACGGGCAGGAGGACCGGGGCGACCGGGCCGCCATCGGCAGGCGGGGATGGCAGGATCCCCGGCACGATCTTCGCGGCGCAGGCCACCGCGAAGGGACAGGCCTTGGTGTCGCGGCAGTCCGGGCCCGAGGGCTCGGGATCGCAACACGGCATGTCGTCGGGCATCGGCGCGACGTGTGGCGTCGTGACGCCGCCTTGCTGAGCGACCATGTCCCGCTGAACGCCGTCGCCCACGAAGGCGCGCGCCTGCGCGGGGGCGACGGATGCCCCGGCGATCAGGCCGAGCACGGCGAGGGCCGTGAGCAGGCGCGCTATGGTGGATCGGATCGACATCCGTTTCCAGGATCCCACTGATCGGGGGCTTTGCCTAGCCCCGGACGCGCCGGGCTCGCGACAAGCCCGGCGAATACAAGTTCGCGGGTGCGGGCCCACGGGTTACAGCCGCTCCCGCAACGTGCCCGACGTTGATTAGAACGCGGGTCCGCCCGAAGTGGTGCCGAGGTTCTGGGCCGCGGCGGGACGCTCGGGGAACTGGGCATTCCCGCGCGTGCTGCTCCTCAGGTCCCGTCCCTGGAGATCACGCCCCTCCCAAACGCGGCCGAGGCTGCCCGTCACCTCGGGCGCGGCTCCCGTCGGGCCTTCCAGGACGCTCCAGCCCGCCGAGGGAACGGCCTCGCCGGTCAGCCTCGGGTGCGCCCAAGCGCCGCCGGTCATGAGGGTGGAGGCCACCAAGGTTGCAAGGATGTACTTCATCGAATGCTCCATCGTCTTTCGCGTTTGCCTTCACGGCGCCGCTACCGACGACTTCGGGACGCGCGGACGATGCGTTACCGTAGAAGCGCGGAAGGCCCCGCCCTTGAGGGCGGGGATGGATAGCGCCGGCCGCGACAGAAGCCTGCCCGGGCACCGATCCAATCCCCTTGCCTTCGTTCCGCATTCGTTCTATCCTTGGCCTGTGCTTCGCGTCCAGGCATACCGGTTCGTCCTTCGGCCCGACGGCGCGCAGGAACGGCTCATGCGCCGCTCCTGCGGCGCGCGCCGCTACGTCTTCAACAGGGCCCTCGCCCTGCAGAAGGAGCGGTATGCAGCCGGTGACAAGCACCTCTCCTACGCCGACCTCTGCAAGCACCTCACCGCCTGGAAGGCCGAACCCGACACTTCCTGGCTCAAGGAGGTGCACAGCCAGGTCCTGCAGCAGGCGCTCAAGGACCTCGACCGCGCCTACCGCAACTTCTTCGAGGGACGGGCCGAGTTCCCCCGCTTCAAGAGGAAGGGCAAGGACGACGCCTTCCGCCACCCGCAGAAGGTCGAGCTCGACCAGCCGAACGGGCGGGTCTTCCTGCCCAAGCTCGGTTGGATGCGCTACCGCGCGAGCAGGCTTGTCGAGGGCGAGATTGGGCAGGTCACCGTCTCGCTGAAGGCCGGCAAGTGGCACGTCTCGGTCCAGACCGAGCGCGAGGTCGAGAAGCCGGTCCACCCGTCGACGACGCTTGTCGGCATCGACGTCGGCGTGACGCGTTTCGCCACGCTGTCCGACGGCACCGTCATCGAACCGGCGAACGCGTTTCGCAAGGCCGAGGCGGCGCTCGCGAAGGCGCAGCGGGCGATGGCCCGCAAGACCAAGTTCAGTAGGAACTGGAGGAAGGCGAAGGCGAAGGTACAACGGGTCCAGGCACGCATCGCCCGCATCCGCTCCGACTTCCTGCACAAGACCTCGACGACCGTCAGCAAGAACCACGCGGTGGTCTGCGTCGAGGACCTGGACGTGCGGGCGATGACCGCGAGCGCGGCCGGGACGGTCGAGGAGCCGGGCGTGAACGTCCGTCAGAAGGCGGGGCTGAACAAGGCGATCCTGGACCAGGGGTGGGGCGAGTTCCGCCGGCAGGTCGGGTACAAGCAGGAGTGGCTCGGCGGTTGGCTGCTGCCGGTGCCGGCTCCGAACACGAGCCGGACGTGCCCGGAATGCGGGCACGTGGCGGCGGGGAACCGCCCGAGCCAGGCCGTGTTCCGGTGCGTGGCGTGCGGGTACGCGGCGAACGCGGACGACGTGGCGTCGATCAACATTGCAAGGGCGGGGCACGCCCGGTTAGCCTGCGGAGAGACTTCGCCCGTGATGGCGTCGGCCCAGGAACCCACCGAGGCGGGTCCGGCCTTCGCGGCCTGACACGCGGTAGGAATCCCCGCCCTCCAGGGCGGGGAGGATGTCAAAGAGACCGGTGCCAGACCCCATATCCGCGGGGACCGAAGTTCTGTGGAAGTCGAACCGAGCCCCAACTCCGACGTTGTCGGGTCTCCGGGCGTCGGGCATAATGCCCACGGTCCGAAACGCGTGTGGCTCCAGAGGCATCCCGTGCGTCCCGAGGTAAACAGGGAAGTCGTGAACGACCGTGCCAAGCTGATGATCCATCGGCTGGTGGCGCGTCGGCTCGCGCGCGACCCGGGCATCCTCGATAGCGCCAAGATGGCCGTCATGCGGCTTGAGGCGGACTACCCCGAGCGCACCTTCGTCTCCGAGTGGCGCGAGATCCTCGGGCAGCCGCCGGGGACGATCCGGCAACTCCTCACCCGGCGGGACGAGGGTATGCAGCGGCTTCGGCTGTCCTCGCCGTTCCTGGAAGGGGAGGGCGTGTCGTTCGTGCGCGACCCGAACGTCCGAAAGCGGATCTGGCGCCTGGCACGTAAAGGCGCGGCCGCCCAACGCGCGGCGCATGCCGGCCGCCAAGGCTCCTCCGTCCCGGCGTGAGCCGTCCGATTGAGATCCGGACGGTCGCGGACCTGGAGCGCACCGCCCGTTCGCTGGCGTTGCACTTCAAGGCCCGCACCGTGGTGGTCGTCGGCAGCCAGGGCATCCTCGTGGGCTGGCCCGGCGCGCCGGTCACGATGTGCATGTCGCCCGAGATCGACGCCTATCCCGCCAACGCTCGGGCCTGGGAGGCCGCCCAGGACGACGACCTCGCGGAGGCATCCGAAGAGATCTCCGTCATCTTCGGCGAGGGCTCGCACTTCCACACGGCTCACGGTTTCTACATCGACGGCGTCGACGACCGCACCGCCCGCCTGCCGCCCTCGTGGCCCTCGCGCGCGGTGGTGCGGGAGGTGAGAGGCCACGGCGCGGCGACCGTGACGGTGGTGGCCCCCGGCCCGGAGGATCTGATCGTTTCTAAGCTCGCCCGCCTTGCCGACAAGGACAGGGACTACATCGCGGCCTACCATCAGGCCCGGCCTCTCGACCTTGCCGTCATCCAGGCGCGCGTAGCGGAATGCGGGTTCGAGGAGGTTCTGGCACAGCGTGCGCTCGCCTTCCTCGCCGGCCTTCCCTCACCTCCCGGGCGCGCGACCGCCGCACCCGTGCGGGCAGGGGCCGTCGTGCCGCCCCATCCCGCGTGGACGCACTGCGCCTTCCTCATGGACGAGGGCCGTTCGGTCTCGGTCCGCGCCTGGAACGAGGCGGCCGGTCTCTACGATATCCTCGACAATCCTCTCGGCCCCGCGGTGGTGGCGCAGGACGGGGCGAGCGCCTTCCTGATCGACGGGGAGGCGCTGACGCAGGAGGCGTGGGACGCACATCCGCGCGTCCGCGCCGCGCGACACGGTGACCTATCCGGGTACCCACGGCCGAACTGGACGCCTCCGGGCTGACCTGCCCCTGAAGCGCGCGGCGGGCCGGGAGCGGTTCGCCCGTGCCTACGGGCGAGCCGACGGCCTTACCAGCGCAGCAGGCGAGGACCAAGAAGCGCGCCCGCCAGCGTGCAGAGGGCAATCGTGCCGCCGTACCAGAGCGCGATGAAGGGTACGGTGTCGTCCATGCAGTGAATCGCGTAGCCCATCGCGCTCACGCCTCCCGAGGCGAGCCCGACCAGGGCCCCGGCCCGGACGAGGTCCGTCGGCGCGCCGAACCTCCGGACCGCCCACATCAGGGTCGCGAAGGGGACCACAGCAATCACCGGGATGGAGACGAGGCATTCGAGCCACATGTGGCCGGTGAGCATGGTCCCCCAGTGGGCCGCCGGCGCGTTGGCGAGGCTGAGGGCAGCGAGGACCATGACCGCCGCGAACGGCAGGGCCGCGATGCCGAGATGCACCCTCCTCTCGCCCCCTGGGCGAGCGATGCGACCGAGGTAGCGCAGGGCCAAGCCACCGACGGCGAGGGCGAAGGCCAGCTTGGCCAGCAGGAAGGTCAGTGACTTGCCTTCACCCAAGTCAGGCCGGACGCCCAATGCGAGAAGGGCGAGGCAGAGCGCCCCGGCGGCCCCGATGGCGGCCCCGAGCGCGATCCGCCTCAGCATGCCGGGAGACTTGGCAGGCTCGCTGGCGAAGCTCGCGCCGAGCAAGCCGATGAGTTCGTCGGTCTTCATTCCCCTTTGCCCCCTGCCAAGGCGGCCAACGCCTTCAACCCGCGGTGGACGCTGACCTTGATGGCCGATTCCGACATGCCGGAGCGCGTCGCGGCCTCGGCCACGCTCAGACCTTCGACCTTCATGGCCCGGATCGCCTGCTGCATCTTGCCGGGAAGGCGACCGAGCAGGCGCTCGACGTCGAGCGTGCTCTCGACGGCGGCGTGGTCGTCGCGCGCGACCAGCTCGCTCGCATCCTCGACGGGCACGTCGGCGAGGGAGGCGCGCGTACGCCGGAGGTGGTCGATGAGCTTGTAGCGCGCGATGGCGTAGAGCCAGGGCGTGACCGGTTGGCCAACGTCGTAGGTGTGCCGTCGCGTGTGAACCGCCATCAACGTTTCCTGGACAAGGTCCTCCGCCTCCGGCGCGGCGCGTCCGGAGCGCGCGAGCTTACCCTTGAAATAGGCCCGCAGGTGGGGACCAAGCCGCTCCAGGAACAACCGGTAGTCCGCCGCGCTTCCGGCGAGGCCGGACGACAGCAAGGCCCGCAACTCGTCTTCCTGACTGATCAAGACGCCTCTCTCGGCCACACCGCGAAGACGCGTCTGACCCGGCCATCAAACACGTCACCGCGGCTCGCCTCGCATTCGATCCGCGCGTGCCGGCCCCGGACACGCGCCCACCAGCCCGCGCAGCCTCCGCCGGGGCTAAGGTGAACCCGAGACGCGAGCGGGCAAGGGGTCGACCACCGGAGCGGCCGGCCTGGTCCCGCCGCCTCGCACGGACGGGGTGCCCGCCAGGACCAATCCGTAGGAAACGCGCAGATGGTTACAGGGCCCCGCCTGCCCATTTGACCACCCCAGCGACCCAGCCCGCCCGCTGTCGTCCGGCCCCTCCATCTTGCTCGGAACGCTCGCGGAGGAACAAAACGCCTGAATACCCCCGGATCGTATATGGGGCCAAGCGCGCTCCTTGAGCCGCAGAACGACGATGGAGGTGAAGGGATGTCGAGACTGTTGCAGGTCGGGTTGCTCGTGGCCGCCGCGGCCGCATTCGGGTCCACGGCAGGGCCGGCGCGGGCGCTCGACGAAGTCGGGGCCGCCCACGGCGACCACCACGGCGCGGAGCGCCATGGACACGTGATCGAGCACAGGCAGACGCACGGCCATCATGGTGAGGCGGACCATCACGAGGAGCATCATGAGGTCGTCCGCGAGGGCGGCCACCACCGGGAAGGGCGCCACTGACACGGGGTGCCAAGTCCCACCGACACCCTAAGCCCGTCGCCCGTGGCCCTCTCGGCGACGGGCGCGCTCGCCGGGAGCTCAGCGTTCCCGTGGCGTCACCCCGGACCGCGGCTGCCGGACGCCGGGGGCTGGCGGGCACGGCCATCCGGATGGCAGCCGGCTTGTTCGCGCCCGGCCTACGACCCAACCCAACAGAAAAGCGCGATCGGACGGCGAACCTGGATCACGCCGCCGGGTTGTACCCCCACAGGGTAAAACGAACAGAGAGGCTCGCATGAAGGTAGTGAGAACCGCACTCGTAGCCACGGCACTCATGGCTTCCGGCGCGACACCGGTGCTCGCCCAAGGCGGCCAGGGCGGGTCCATGTCGGGCATGGACATGAAGAACATGGGCCCTCTGCAGAAGGACTCCATGGAAGCCATGGACAAGATGAACAAGGCGATGATGCAGGGCATGATGGACCCCGATCCGGACCTGGCCTGGATGAAGGGCATGGCGGCACACCACCAAGGCGCGGTCGACATGTCCGAGGCCGCCATCAAGCATTCGAAGGACGAGACGGTGGTGAAGGAAGCCCGGAAGACGAAGGAGGAAAACGAAAAGAGCCTGCGCGAGATCCAGACCAAGATCCGGAAGGAGAAGTAGATCTTCCACCCCTGGCCTCGCTGCGGACCGCCGACGGGTCAGGGCAACGACTCGACGGCTCGGCGCCGCCTCGTCTGGCGAGCCCGCTAGCCACGGTCCCGGCCAGGCTCTCCCGCCGGCCGGGATCACCGCCGTCCGGGTCGTCGGGGTCAGGCTGGCCGAACAACTTCTCCCCGTCGCCGAAAGCGGACACGGCCACGGCCGGAGGAGGGAGCGTCCAGCCGGCGTCAGGGGACCCTATTGGCGCTCCCCCTGCATAAGGGACACCTGCTGTCCTTGAACTCAGGCGCGCATGCCAAGTGCCGCGCTTGCATCGTCCGGAAGTTCGGCGGCGAGGTTGCGCCGCGGCTGCGCCGGTGCCACCGGCCGATGTCGAGACAGTCCGGTTCTGTCTCGCCCACGAATGCCGGTTCGCCCAGGATCTGTTCCGCGCCATCCCGATGAGCTGTCCCGGCCCCGAGTCCGGGATCGGTTCGGCTTGGGTTTTCCGGGCCACGTCGGGCAAGCGCGGCGGCAGCCTGCCCGCTGAGAGCCGGGTTCCGCGCGGGTGGCGGCAGGCCGCGACGCCGTCCATCTCGTCGTGTCGTCCGACCGCTGCGGTCAGGCTGCGACCGGGCCGGGCGCAGACCGGGCCCGGAGCCGGTGGGACACCGCAATGCCGGGCTGGTCTCCCCGGGGCGCGGCCCCGGGGTCTTGGCCCGACCGCAGTTCGAGATTCGAACGGTCTGCAACCTTTTCCGCGTCGGCCCCGAACTCTTCCGAGAAGCCGCCAGCTTCTTGAGAAGAGGGAAACGTAGCCATGAACCGAGCTGTCCATGCCGCCCTTCTGGGCGCCGCCTTGATGGCCTGGATGCCGGGTCACGCCCTTGCCGGCGCCTGGGACAACGTCCCCCCTGCTTGGCGCAACGAACGGTATCAGAAGTTGCGTCCCGCATTCCGATCGCTCGACGACGGCCTGACGACCGGTTCGATCCGGCGCGCGCCCCAACGCCCCGTCACCGAGCGCCCCGAGCCGGCCGGCGCTCGGCGGTGAGACGAGGCTGCGCGGTCCGTGGTGCACCCTGGCGCGGCACCGAGGACAGGATCAGGTCGCATCGCGACCATCTCGGACCCGGCACCCGGGAGGCCGAGGGGGCGGGCGTCCGAGCCTCACGGGCCGGCGCCCTCTTGCCCCGGTCAGGACTGACATCGAGGCCCCGCCCAAAGCTCGGAAGGCAAGACCGGCGTCACGGGCGCCTGGGGAGATCCGCATCGTCGCGAGCCGGCCTAGGCCGCAGGCAATCGCACCCCACGCAGAGACGCCCAAGTCACGAGCCTCCAGAAGCCCGCCGGCACGATCTCGACACCTATCGGCCGCCGCGCGGGCATGACCTGTGACCGAATTCCAACAGCGCCGAGGGCCGAGGCAGGTTCACATTAAATCAAAGTGTTCGTGCGTTGCCCGGCAAGTCCATCCGTGCGACGATTGGGTCGGGTTTTGGCAGGGTCTCTGGGTCCTTGGCAGTTCTTCGCGCAGTGTTGCTCGCCGTGCTGGCGATGGCCGTGGCCATCGCCCCGGCGGCGCCGTGCACGATGAAGCGCCACGCCGCAGCCGATCACGCCGCCGTCGACCAGGCCGCGGCCCCCGCCGACCCGCACACCCACCACCGACACGGAGCCGCCTCCGCCGACGCGCCCGCGGGAGCGGCCCTCCAGGCGGACGGCGCGGACGGCCCCGACTGCCAGCGGCATGCCTCGGCCGGCCAGCACCACCCGGGCGGCCACGGCCACCACAAGCGCCCGGTCAGCTGCGCGGCCACCTGCTGCCCCCTGGCCTGCCAGGCGGCCGTGCCGGACGCACCCTGGTCGGGCGAGGCGCTGACCCTGCGCCCCTCCGAGCCCATCGGCCTGGCCCAGGAGGACGGCGTCGCCCAGCCGCGTCCCCTGCGCATCGAGCGGCCGCCCCGGCAGCGCGCCTGACCGCGGCGGGCCGAGCGCCCGCCCGCGCCCGCACGCCGCTCCCGGCCGCGCCCTGACCAGGATCCTGCCTGCGCGGGCCGCGCCCGGCATGGCCGGCGCAGCCGCGCCCGCGCCCCACTCCCTGTCCGCCGGTCCGCGCCCCCGAGCGCGGCCGCCAGCCCCCGTTCGGGATCACAGCGATGCTCACCTCCCTCAGGCCGGCCGTGGCGCTCACGGCCTTGGCGCTCACGGCCTTGCCGCTGGCGGCCTGCGTGCCCACCGCCGCGCCGCACTGGCTCGTCGCCCCGGCCGATCCCGCCGTCGCCGTGCGCGCGCCGCGCTACTCCGCGGTCACCGCGGGCGTGGCGCGCTACGACGTGGTCGATCCCAAGGACTGGCGCGAGCTCAACCGCGCCGTGACGCCGAAGTCCGGCTCGGGCGGCATGGAGGGCATGGACCACTCCCGGATGCCCGGCATGAACATGCCCGGCATGGGCGGCAAGCGCGACACGGGAGGGCGGTGATGGGACCCGCCTGTAACCAAACCCCGCCCGCCCCCGGACTAACCCACAAAGGGAACTCACGGATGACCTCGACCGGCATGCGCTCGATGGCCGAGACGGAGATGCCGCTTTTCGGGGTCGCGCGCTTCCGGAAGGCGCGATGAGGCACCCGTACATGATGAGGGCGGCGTCCCCGCCCGGGGGAGCGTCCGCCGGCGCGCGGCAAAGGCTGCCGGGCGCGCTCGTACGTCCTCGACCCCGGCTGCTCCTCGTGCTCTGCGCGGCGCTCCTCCTTTCATCCCCGGCCGTCGCTGCCGGGGATGGACCCGCGGGCGCGTCCGCCCCTGCCGCGCCGTCGTCCTCCGGCGATGCGGCTCACGCGGCGTCGGGTCAGGCCGGCTACCGGCGGATGCTCGCACGCGAGGCCGAAACGCGCGGATTGCCCCCGGCCATCGCCGATGCCGTCGCGTATGTGGAGAGCGGGTACGATGCCGGCGCGGTCGGTGGGGTCGGCGAGCTCGGACTGATGCAGGTCCGGCCGACAACCGCGGCCATGCTCGGTCACACGGGTACCGCCGGGGCCCTCCTCGATCCCGCGACCAACATCCGCTTCGGCGTGGCCTACCTCGCACAAGCTTGGAAGCTCGCGCAGGGCGATCTCTGCCGCACGCTGATGAAGTACAGGGCCGGCCATGGCGAGGAGCGGATGAGCCCGCGCTCCGCCACCTACTGCCAGCGGGTGCGGGTCCGCCTCGCCGCGGCCGACGCTTCGCTCGCCGGGACCGCCTTACCCTCCTTCCAGGAAGGCGTCCGCGGGATTCCCGCGGCACGCCTCACGGAGCGGGATCCCCGTTCGGCAATCGCGCGGCGCTTGTGGGCCGAGCATGCGGCCCGTGTCCGCGGCATCGGGGCGCGCATCGACCGCATCATGGGCGGCGGCTGAGAACCTGTCGGAGCAAGCCACTTGAACGTCCGTCCCAGCCCCGTCCCGCCCGCCGTCAAGTCGCGTGTCCGCCCCGCCGGCGGCGGCCGCATGGAGGTCTGAACCCATGGACCACGGTCACCACGTGCATCATGCCCACGGGCACCGTCGCGGCCACGGCGCGGCCTACGCGGCCGGGGAAGCCGCGACGGACCCCGTCTGCGGAATGCGGGTCGATCCTGCGGCTACGCCCCACCACGCCGAGCACGACCACGCGACCTACCACTTCTGCTCGGCGGGATGCCGCGCGAAGTTCGTGGCCGAGCCGGCACGCTACCTGACGGCTGACAAAGGGCCGCCGGAAACCCCTGCCGGCACGGTCTACACCTGCCCCATGCACCCGGAGATCCGCCGCGACCGACCGGGCAGCTGCCCGATCTGCGGGATGGCGCTGGAGCCGCTCACGCCGACGAGCGGCCCGGTCGAGAACGCCGAGCTCAAGGACATGAGCCGCCGCTTCTGGATCGGCCTCGTCCTGACCCTCCCCGTCTTCGCCCTGGAGATGGGGGGACATCTGACGGGCCTCGTCGACCGCCTCGGCCTGCAAACCTCGAACTGGGTCCAGTTGCTGCTCGCCTCGCCCGTCGTCCTCTGGGCGGGTTGGCCGTTCTTCGAGCGGGGCTGGCAGTCGCTGGTGAACCGCCGCCTCAACATGTTCACCCTCATCGCCCTCGGGACCGGCGCGGCCTACCTCTACAGCGTCGCCGCGACCGTGGCGCCGGGGCTCTTCCCCGAAGGCCTGCGCGGCCACGGCGGGGCGGTGCCGGCCTACTTCGAGGCCGCGGCGGTCATCACCGTCCTGGTGCTGCTCGGGCAGGTGCTGGAACTCGGGGCCCGCGAGCGCACCTCGGGCGCGATCCGGGCGCTGCTCGACCTCGCCCCACAGAAGGCCCTGCGTCTCGGGACGGAAGGGACCGACGAGGAGGTGCTCGTCTCGGCGGTGGCCGTCGGGGACCGCTTGCGCGTCCGGCCCGGCGAGAAGGTGCCGGTCGACGGCGAGGTCGTCGAGGGGCGCTCGGCCGTGGACGAGGCGATGATCAGCGGCGAGCCCATCCCCGTCGCGAAGGAACCCGGCTCCCTCGTGGTTGGCGGGAGCCTGAACACGACCGGGGGCTTCGTGATGCGCGCGACGCGTGTCGGGGCCGAGACCACCCTGGCCCGCATCGTCGCGATGGTCGCCGAGGCCCAGCGCTCGCGCGCGCCGGTCCAGCGACTGGTGGACGATGCGGCGGCCTGGTTCGTCCCCGTGGTCATCTCCGTCGCCGCCCTCGCCTTCGTTGCCTGGATGGCCTTCGGGCCGGAGCCACGCTTCACCTACGCCCTGCTCGCGGCCGTGGCGGTCCTCATCATCGCCTGCCCCTGCGCCCTCGGCCTGGCGACGCCGATGTCGATCATGGTCGGGGTCGGCCGCGGCGCCCAGGACGGGGTCCTGGTCAAGAGCGCCGAGGCCCTGGAGCGGTTGGAGAAGGTCGACACGCTCGTCATCGACAAGACGGGGACCCTGACCGAGGGCAAGCCCAAGGTCACCGCCGTGCTCCCGGCCCCCGGTTTCACGGACGCCGACGTGCTGCGCCTCGCCGCGGCGGTCGAACGCGCGAGCGAGCATCCCCTGGCCCTCGCCATCGTCCGGGCCGCGGAAGCGCGGGTCATCCCGGGCGCCGTGGCGTCCGACTTCGAGGCACCGACCGGCAAGGGGGCGCTCGGCACGGTCGAAGGACGGCGCGTGGCCATCGGCAACGGGCGTTTCCTGGAGGAGCAGGGGACGGACGTGACGCTCCTCCAGGCGCGGGCCGAGGAGGTGCGGAGCCGGGGCGCGACGGCGGTCCTCGTCGCCGTGGGCGGGAAGCCGGCCGGCGTCATCGCCATCCAAGACCCCGTCAAGACGAGCACGTTCGAGGCCCTGCGAAGGCTGCGGGGGGAAGGCTTGCGCATCGTCATGTTGACCGGCGACAGCCGGACGACGGCCGAGTTCGTCGCCAAGTCGCTGGGCATCGACGAGGTCGAGGCCGAGATCCTTCCCGACAGGAAGGCGGAGGTGGTCAGGACGCTCCAGGGCCAGGGCGCGGTCGTGGCGATGGCTGGTGACGGGGTCAACGACGCGCCGGCCCTCGCTGCCGCGGACGTCGGGATCGCGATGGGCGGCGGCACCGACGTGGCCATCGAGAGCGCGGGCGTGACGCTGCTTCGCGGAGACCTGGTCGGCATCGTCAGGGCCCGGCGCCTGTCCCGGGCAACGATGCGCAACATCCGCCAGAACCTGTTCTTCGCCTTCATCTACAACGCGCTGGGCGTGCCGGTCGCTGCCGGACTGCTCTACCCGTTCCTCGGCATCCTCCTCTCGCCGGTCATCGCGGCGGCCGCCATGGCGCTCTCGTCGGTGAGCGTGATCGGGAACGCCCTGCGCCTCCGCACGGCGCGGATCGGCTGAGCCAGGACCATGACATGCGCACCGCCCCCCTCCGCCGAGGGGCCAGTCCGATCCGTGTGCCGGAAGCCCCGCGGACGAATCCGGGGACGTGCTCCCCTCGCTCCTCCGAGCAACTGCATGAGCCCGTGGAGACGATGATCACGCACCCGCTCGCACTCGGCGTCGCGGACGCCCACCTCGCCGCGGTCGATACCGCCGTCCCGGACTTCGTCGAGGCCTTGTACCTCGTCGGCTCCGCCGCCATGGGCGATTTCCGTCCGTCCCTCAGCGACGTGGATTTCGTGGCGGTGACGCAGGCTCGTCCCGGGAACGGCGAGCTGGTCGCCCTCGCCGAGGCCCACGCCCGCCTGGCGCTTGAGCGACCGACCCCGGCGCTCGACGGCATCTACCTGACCTGGGACGACCTGCGGGACGGCCCCGTCGGCATCCCGGACGGCCCCTGCGTCCAGCGGGGACGGTTCTTCGCGTCCGGATGCCACGACCGGCATCCGCTCACCTGGAGCGTCCTGGGGACCAGCGCGGTCACCGTTCGCGGTCCGCTCTGCGCGGGCACCGGGCTCTGGCGCGGAGCGGCCCACCTGGAACGGTGGGCCCTCGCCGGCGTCGATGAATGCCGGGGCCGATGGCTCGGAACCGACACGGCGGACGAGGCGACGCTCCTCGCGGCGGACGGGGTCGAACGGGCCGTCCTCGGCATGTGCCGGCTCCACTACATCCTCGCGACAAGGGTCGTGCCCTCGAAGAGCGACGCCGGCTTGTACGGCTTGATCACCTTCCCGCCGGAGTGGCATCGCGTCATCGACGAGGCCCTGCGCATCCGCAGGGAGCCCGCGGCGGCCTGCCTCTACGAAACGCCCGGCGAGCGCCGCCGCGACGCGTTGGCCTTCGTCCGCGCCGTCGCCGACGACGCGCGCGCGTCGGGAACCGATGGGGGCGGTCCGCCGCCTGGCTGAGGGCGCCCGGCCTGCGGCACCCGGGAGCCGCCACCGCCGGGCTCCCGCGTAAGGCCGCCATCGCCCTTCCGAACCTGGACCTTGCGCCGAGCGCTCGAAGAGGCCGGTAAAGGGCCTTTGGTCCCGTGTCGGGCCTCGCCCCGCCGCGCGCGATCAGGGGGCCCGTGGGGGTGAAGGCCGCCGGGGCCATCGGAGGGGGGCCGATTGCCCGGTTGGCCCTGTCCCCTGCCCGCATAGAAGCCAGAGTCCGTCGCCAGGAGTACCCGTTGCTCACCCCGCCGATTATCCACGACCTCATCCACTGGACGTTGGGCCTCGACCACGCCCACGCCCACTGGTGGATCGACCTCGTCACCGTGGTGGTCCTCGTCGTGGCGCCTGCCTGGACCGCTTGGCTCGCGGCCCGGTCGGGCCTGCGCTGGGCCGCCGCCCGACGGGATCGTGTCCGCAAGGGGAGAGCGGTGCCCTCGTCCGCCGCGTCCACGGGCGCCGCGGGGCGGCCAGGTTCCCGTGAGACCGGCGCGGTGCCGCTGGAGGCCTACGTCGTGCGTGCGACGTCACGGCTGCAGGTCCGTCTCGTGCTCCTCTCCGTCCTGACGCTGCCGGCGGCCTGGCTCCTCCTTGAGATCCCCAAGCACATCATCAACCACGCCCTTGCCGATGACGCGGGCGACGGTCACCCGAAGATGGCCTTCCTCGGCCTCCATCTGGGCCGCGTCGAGCTGCTGTTCGCGCTGTGCGCCAGCTACCTGGCGGTGCTCACGCTCAGCGGCCTCGCCAAGTACGCGGTCAATCGGGTCCGCGGGCGCGTGAACGAGCGCCTCGTGCGCCGCCTCCGCCTCGCCATCGTCCGGCGCGCGCGCGGCGAGCGCTCCGCCGAACGGCGGGCCACGCTGGCCGCCGTCGCCGTCCAGGAGGTCGAGCCCATCGGCTACTTCGGCGGCAGCCTCGTGGTGGTGCCGCTCGTCCAGGGCGGCACGCTCGTGACCAGCATCGTCTTCCTCCTCCTGCAGAACGCCGCCCTGGCCCTCGCGGCCCTGATCATGCTGCCGGTCCAGCTGACGATCCTGCCGCGGTTGCAGCGGCGGTTGAACGCGAAGGTTCGGCAAAGGGTGCATGCCACCCGTGAGCTGGGGGCGCTGCTCACCGCTCCCGTGGTCGCGCGGCCGGCCGGCGGCGAAGCGTGCGAGCCCTCCGGCCTGGGCCGGCAGATGCGCCAAGCCCGGGGCCTTGAGCGGGTGCGCATCGAAATCAACGACCTGAAGGGTCGCCTCAAGGGCCTTTACAACTACACCGCGAACCTCACCCCGTTCTTCTTCTTCTCGATCGGCGGCTACCTCGTCGTGCAGGGGCGGCTCTCGCTCGGCGCGCTCGTCGCCGCCCTGGCCGCCTACAAGGAGATCGCCCCGGCCATGCGCGAGCTGTTCGACTTCGCCCAGGACTGGTCCGACGCGCGCGCACGCTTCGAGGAGGTCACCAAGGCCCTTGGGCCGGCCGGGCAAGAGCAACGCGCGACGGAGAGGCCGGTGCGCGACCGGACCGTTCGAGCGGCCTGAGCGGAGCCGGGAAGCGCCGGAGCCTCGCCGGGAGGAGGCGTCCGGCCCCGCCCGACGACGCGATCCCCCGGCCGCGGGTCCCCGAAGGCCGGCAACCCCCTCATCCTCCGGGACGCACCCGGCGCGACCGCGCCTACCGCAGCAGCGTCGAGCCGAGCTGTGCCAGGCCGCGCCCCAGGCCCGGCGCGATGCCGAAGCCCAGCGTTCCCGCCGTGCACAAGCCGAGCGCCCATGCGTAGCCGGCGCCGGATGCCGGCCGCTCGATACGTTCCGGTTCCCTGAAGTACGCCTCCGCGATGACGGCTGCGTAGTAGAAGAGCGCCACCGCCATGTTGGCGGCGGCCACCACGGCGAGCCAGGCGAAGCCCCCCTCGATGGCGGCCACGAGCAGGAAGACCTTGCCGGCGAAGCCCGCCAGCGGCGGGACGCCCGCGAGCGACAGGAGGGCGAGCGCCAGCGCCGCCGCCGGCCCCGGCGCCCGCCGTCCGAGGCCGCGGATCGCGGCGAATCCGTCGCTCCCGGTCATGCGCTCGACCTGCGCGACCACCGCGAACGCCGAGAGGTTCATCAGGAGATAGGCCACGAGGTAATAGCCTACGGCCGGCAGGGCCTCCGGGGCCCGCCCGGCCACCGCCACCGCCATCAGCACGTAGCCGGCCTGGGCGATGCTGGAATAGGCCAGCAGGCGCTTCAGGCTTGCCTGGCGGAGGGCCACCAAGTTGCCGAAGGTCATCGTCGCGGCGGCCAGGAGCGCGAGCACGGTGGGCCAGGCGGCGAGGCCGTTCGGCATCGCCGCCAGCAGGAATCGGAGGAGGCCGGCGAACGCGGCCACCTTCGGCACGACCGAGACGAAGCCCGAGGCGGGAGCCGTCCCTCCCTGGAAGACGTCCGGGGCCCAGACGTGGAAGGGCACCAGCGTCATCTCGAAGCCGTAGCCGACGAGGACCAGGCCGAAGGCCAGCGCCACCCAGGCCCGGTCGGCGCCGGCCAGCCCCGCACCGATGGCCCGCAGGTTCAGGCTGCCGGTGAGGCCGAACAGGAAGGTCAGGCCGTAGGCCATCACCGCCAGCGCGGCGGCGCCGTAGAGGAAGTACTTGAGTGTCGCCTCCTGGGCCGGCCCGTCGCTCCGCACGAGCAGGACGAGCAGATAGGAGGGGAAGCTCACCATCTGCAGGAACAGGACGATGAGGCCGAGGTCGGTGGCCGCCGTGAGCCCCATGCCGCCGACGGTCGCCATGAGCAGCGCGACCGGGTAGTGCGGTTCCTGCTCGCTCGCGCGGAAGTGGGAGCCGAGCGAGAGCAGGCTCACCAGGGCGCCGGCCTCGATCACCAGCTGGTAGAAGCCCCGGAACGGATCGACGGCGTAGGTGCCGCAGAAGGTCTCCCGCGGCGGGGCCGTCAGCATCGGCGCGGTCAGGCCCATCGCGACGAGCAGGGCGAGGAGCGCGACGGCGGCGGGCAGGCGGCGCCACCGGCCCCGGACCCAGCCGGCAACCGGGACCAGCGCGAGGGCGGTCCCGGCCAGCACCATCTCGGGCCCGACGGCGCCGAGATCCATGCAGCCGCCCATCGTCTGCCCACCGGTCATGGCAGGTGCGCCAGGGCTGCGGTCGTGCCGTCGAGCAGCGCGACGAGGACGGACGGCAGGACGCCGAGGCCGAGCGCCAGGACCGCGAGCGCCCCCGCCGAGCCCGCCTCGGCCGCCGTCAGGGGCGGCAGCGCCGGCATGTCGGGCGGCGCCCGACCCATCAGCAGGCCCGTCACGAGCCGGAGGTAGACCGCGGTCGTCACGACGAGCGCGAGGACGGCGAGCGCGGCGACCCAGGCGGAGAGCTGCAGGGCGGCGCCGATGGCCTGGAACTCAGCGATGAAGCCGGACAGGCCCGGGAGCCCGAGCGAGCCGAAGGCGAGCAGGCCGAACAGGCCGCTGAAGGCCGGCATCGAGCCGATCAGGCCGCCGAAGCGGGCGAGTTCCCGCGTGCCGGCGCGATGCTGGAGCATGCCCACCAAGAGGAACATGCCGCCGGTCAGGAAGCCGTGGCTGACCATCTGCACGGCGGCGCCGTTGAGCGCCAGCCGGCGGACGCCCTCGTTACCGGCCAGTGCCGCCACCGCGACGCCGAGCGTGACGAAGCCCATGTGGTTGACGGAGGTGTAGGCGACGAGCCGTTTCATGTCCGTCTGCGCCAGTGCCGCCAGGGCCCCGTAGAGGAGCGACGCCAGGGCCAGGGCGACCAGGAGCCAGCCGAACCGGGCGACCGTGTCCGGCAAGGTCGGCAGCAGCACGGCGAGCATGCCGTAGCCGCCCATCTTCAGTTGGAGGCCCGCCAGCACGACGCTGCCCTCGGTCGGTGCCTCGACATGCGCGTCGGGCAACCAGTTGTGCAGCGGCACGACCGGGAGCTTGACCCCGAACCCGAGGAGTAGCGCCAGGAAGACGAGGCCGCCCGCGAGCGGGGTCCGGTCCAGCGGCCTCGCCTGGACGATGGCCGGTAGCGAGAAGGTGTGGGGCTCCATGGCGAGATAGAGGGTGAGGAAGCCGAGCAGCATCGCGAGGCTGCCGGCGCGGGTGTAGAGGAAGAACTTGAGCGCCGCGTAACGCCGCCGCTCCCCGCCCCAGATGCCGACGATGAAGTACATCGGCACCAGGCCGACCTCGAAGAACAGGTAGAACAGCAGCAGGTCCTGCGCCGCGAACAGCCCGATCAGCCCGGTCGCGAGCAGGAGGAAGAGGAAGGCGTGGGCGTGTGCCCGGTCGTGCTCGCCCAGCACGTAGACCATCACCACCGTGAGCAGGATGGCGGTGAGCAGGATCAGCGCCAGGGAGAGACCCCCGACGCCGACGTCGTAGCTCGCCCCGAGCGACGGGATCCACGGGAGCGTCATCCGCCATTGCAGGCCGCCGGCCCCTGGATCGAAGCCGGCCCAGAGGACCACCGCCGCGCCCAGTGTCAGCACGGAACCGGCGAGGGCGACGCGGCGGACGAGGCCGGGACGGTGACGTGGCAGCGCCAGCACGGCGAGGCCCGTGAGGAGCGGCAGGAGGATGGTCGCGGTGAGCATCGGGTCCAGTCCCCTCAAGGCCAGAGCATCAGGGCGCCGGCGGCGAGCGCCGCCGCGGTCCAGGCGAACAGACCGAGCGTGTAGAGGTAGAGGCGACCGGCTTGGAGGGCGCGGAGCCGCTCGCCCCCGGCGGCGAGCCCGGCGGCGAGGCGGTCGCCGCCGCGCCCGAAGCCCCCTGCCTCGATGCGCCCGGCCCACCCGGCGGCCCGCCGGGAGCCGCCGGCGACCGCGCCGGCCCCGGCATCGAGCGCCCCCTCGGTGGCCGAAACCGTCCGGGCGAGCCACATCGCGCGGCGCGCCGGGGCCTCGGTGGCGGCTTCCAGCCCGGAGGCGAGCCGCGCGGGGAGCGCGCCGAGCGCGGGCGCACCGCTCCACCCCCTCGCCGCGCCGAGACCGAGCCCGAGGATTCCGGCGGCGAGGCCGAGACTGCGCCACCCGGCCTCCGTCTCGGGCGCGGCGGCGAAGGGCAGAGCGGCGCCGAACCGCCCGGCCAACAGCCAGCCGAGGCCGGCGGCGGCGAGCGCGAGCAAACCCATGCCGGTCCGCATCGCCCAGCGGGGCTTGCGCGGGCCGACCGTGCCGCGGCGCCTCCCGAGGAAGGTCGCGGCCCCCGCACGCCCGATGTAAATCCCGCCGAGCAGGACGAGCAGGACGACCAGGGACCCAGTCCCCGGGCCGTGCCGCGACGCGACCGCGAGGATTGCCTCCTCGCTCAGGAACCCGGACAGGGGCGGCACGCCGGCCAACGACAGGGCCGCGACCAGAAAGGCGGCGCCGGCGAACGGCAGCGCGCGAGCGAGGCCGCCGAGTCGACCGAGGGCGCGCGTGCCCGCCCGTTCCTGCACGATGCCCGCGGCGAGGAACAGGGTCGATTTGAAGGCGGCGTGCGCCGCGAGGTGGAAGGCGGCCGCGCGCGGGCCGCCCAGGCCGAGGGCCACCATCATCTCGCCGAGCTGCGAGCAGGTGGACCAGGCGAGCACCCGCTTCAGGTCCGCCTCGGCGGTCGCGATGAGGCCGGCGGCGAGCGCCGTCGCGGCCCCGATCCAGAAGAGGGTGTCGAGCGCGACGGGCGACGCCGCGAAAACCGGGTACAGGCGCAGCACGAGGAACACGCCGGCGGCCACCATCGTGGCGGAGTGCAGCAGGGCCGAGACCGGGGTTGGCCCGACCATCGCGTCGGGGAGCCAGCCGGAAAGCGGTAGCTGGGCGCTCTTGCCGACCGCGCCGGCCAGCATGAGGAGCGCCATGGCGGTGACCGTGCCGGGGGCGATCCGGCCCCCCTCGACGGCACCGACGAGGACGTCGACGTCCGTGGTCCCTACGGCGGCGAGCGCCAGGAGCCAGCCCAGCAGGAGGCCCACGTCGCCGATCCGGGTCATCAGGAACGCCTTGGCGGCGGCCTCGGCGGCGCCAGGCTCCGCATGGTCGAAGCCGATCAGGAGGAACGAGGCGAGCCCGACCAGTTCCCAGGCCGCGAACAGGAGCGCGAGGGAGTTCGACAGCACGAGCGCCAGCATGGCGCCGACGAACAGGCCGAGCTCGGCGAAGAAGCGGGGCCGGTCGTCCCTTCCGGCCATGTACCCGAGGCTGTAGAGGCCGACGCAGAACGCGACGCCCGCGACCACCGCCGCGACGAACCACGTGAGCGGCGTCGCCGCGAGCCCGACGGTCAGCCGATAGCCGCCGCTCTCGAACCAGGTCGCCGACAGGGCGGCATCGGACGGCAACGACGCGAGGCTGGCGAGCGACAGGGCGACGGCGCCCACGACGAGCCCCCCGCCGCCCCAGGGCAGGCGGCGACCGATGCCGAGGGCGGCCGTGGCCGCGAGGAGCGGCAGGAGCGGGATGGCGAGCAGGACGGTCATCGCTTCAGGTCGGCGTAGGCGTCGACCTCGGACGTCCGGCGCTGCCGGTACAGCAGCAGGACGAGGGCGAGCCCGATGGCCATCTCGACGGCGCCCACCGTGACGACCAGGATGGCGAGGATCTGCGCGGAATAGTCGCCCGGCGCGGTGAACCGCCAGAACGCGACGACGTTCAGACCGATGGCGTTGAGGAGCACTTCGACGCCCATCAGGATCATGACCGCCGAGCGCTGGGCGACCACGGTGTAGAGGCCGATGGCGAACAGAAGCGCGCCGACGACGAGGTAGGCGGTCAGCGGTACCGTCATCCGATATGTCCCCCGTTCCGGTGGTGGGCCTCTTGCTCGTCCGGGCGCTCCGCCACCCGATCCGGGGTCGCGAGCGGCGCGAGGCGGTCGTTCCGGATCGGCTCGGGCTTGGCGTCGACAGCGACCTTGGCGGCGCGCAAGGCGTCGTCCGGGTAGGCCGAGGGCCGGGCGAGCAGCACGGCGCCGAAGATGCCGATCAGGATCAGGAAGCCGGCGCCCTCGAAGGCGACCATGTACTTCTCCATGAGGAGATGCCCGACCCGGCGTGCCGAGTCCGCGTCCGGCACCGCCTCGGGCATCGCCGGCCAGGCCGGCCGCAAGACCAGCATCCCGACGAGCACGGCCCCGACGCAGAGGGCGAGCCAGGCCGCGACGGGGCGCACGGGCGTCACCATCGACATGTCCATGCCACCCATGTCCATGCCGCCATGACCGCCCCCGTGCGCGTGGTCGTGCCCGTGGGAAGCCTGTCCGTGTTGGTGGGCCGCGCGCTCGCCGTGCCCGCCCTGGGCCTCGTGCGGCATGGCTTTCGCCGCCCCGTCGTGCGCGTGGGCGTGGTCGCCGCTCGCCGCGCCGCCGTGCCGGGGCCGGTGGCCGCCGGAGTGGCCCTCGTGGTGTCCGGTGGCGGCGGCTTGGTCGCCGGCTTCGCCCTGCCGGTGGCCGTCCTGCCCGACCTCCGCGGGCTGGCGCGGGACGAGCCCCTTGCTGAACCAGCGCTCCAGCGGGGCCATGTCCATGCCAGCCATCATCGCCCCGCCCGGGTCGTGCATGACCAGCACCATGAACAGGATCATGACGAGGAAGCCGCCGATGTACATCATGACCTGGAGCAGCCCGATCAGGTCGGCGGACAGCAGGATGAACAGGCCGGCGACCCCGATGAAGGAGGCCATCAGGAAGATGCCCGAGCGGAACATGCTCATGGTCGTGGTCATGCCGAGCGCGCCCGCGACCGCGACGAAGGCGCAGACCAAAAAGGCGGTGAGCTCGAAGGCGGCGGTCATGCCCGTGGTCCCACGCCGAGAAGGATCAGGCCGCCGACGAGGAGCACGTTGACGAGACCCGCCGGGATCAGGACCTTCCAGGACAGCGCCAGCATCCCGGCCGTCGAGAACGGCCGGACGCAGCGTCCGAGCCCCAGCATCAGCGCCATCAGGGCGTAGGTCTTGGCCAGCATCCAGGCCCAGCCCGGCAGCCACGGCCCGGACGGCCCCCCGAGGTAGAGCACCGCCCCGACCGCCGCGACGACGAAGAGCACGCCGGCGAGGGCGACCCGCCACAGGAGGCCGGACCAGCCCCCGGCCGCGCCGAGCACGCCGCCGCCGATGGATCCGGCGAACGGCTCCAGGAACGGGGCGCGGTAGGACTGCATCAGCCCCGTGACGAGGTAGAGGAGGAAGCCCGTGGGCTGCAGGACGACGAACCACAGGTCTCGCTGCGCCTCGACGACGGCGACCGTCGACAAGGAGCGTGCCATCATGACCACGCCGACATAGGCCAGGCCGAGCGGCACCAAGTAGGCGACGAGTTGGGCCACGATGCGGTAGCAGGCCTCCACGGCGTCGGGCGTGTTCGCGCCCCAGCCGGCGAGCGCCAGGCCAAGTACGACGAAGTCGACGACGACGATGACGTAGAAGAGGCCGACGCCGAGATCCCGGCCGATCAGACCCGGCCCGAACGGGATGACCACCATGGCAAGCGCGACCCCGCCGAGCGCCACCGCCGGCCCGGCCGGCAGCAGCCAGCGGTCGGCGTTGGGCAGGTCCAGGCCGCGCCTGAGGTCGACGTCGCGCGCCGGCCCGGCCTCCAGGCCCCGCCGCGAGAAGAGGCGCTCGACCGCAAGGGTCAGGGCGGCGCCTCCGAGGAGCGCAGCCAGCACCGCCGCGGCGCTCGCCACTACTCCCATCGCAGGCCGCCCATGCCCCAGGCGTAGGCGATGCCCGCCGAGAGGAGCGCGATGAACACCAGCATGTCCAGGAACGCGGTCACGCCGATATCGGCGAAGACGATCGCCCAGGGATACATGAAGATCATCTCCATATCGAAGGCGAGGAAGATCAGCGCGTATACGGCGTAACCGAAGCGGAACTGCGCCCAGGCCTGGGGTGCACGGCTCGTCCGCCTCGGGACCCGCGCGAATGCCGCCGCGGCCAGCAGCGCGAGGCCGGCGGTCATCAGCAGCACCAGCGCCACGAACGCGTAGTCGCTCACGGTCGACCCCGGCAGCGGTTCCATCCTTGCTCCTCCCCTCCCTCGACGGGCTTCGCTCGCCAGGCCCGGGCCACGGGACCGCACCGCCCCTGCGCCTGGAACCGATGTCGCGACGGCGGGATACGCCCCGGCCTTCCTCAATCTTCCTTGAACGCCCGCCGGACCTGATCGTTGAGGGGCTTCGTCAGGTAGGAGAGCACCGTCCGCTCGCCCGTCTGGATGAAAACCTCGGCCGGCATGCCCGGCACGAGCTTGATCCCCTTGAGCCGCGCGACGTGGTCCGGTTCCGGCTTGACGTGGACCTTGAAGAAGCTCGTGCCCGTCTTCTCGTCCGTGATCTGGTCGGCGGCGACGAGGCTGACCGTGCCCTCGATCTCCGGGGTGGTCCGCTGGTTGAACGCGGTCAGGCGCAGCACGGCCTTTTGTCCGAGCCGGACCTGGTCGATGTCCTTCGGGGCGACCTTCGCCTCGATCACGAGCGTGTCCGCCCTCGGGACGATCAGCATGATGGGTTCGCCCGGGCTGACCACCCCGCCGATGGTGTGGACGGCGAGTTGATGGACCATGCCGTCCTGCGGGGCCCGGATGTCGATGCGCTTGAGCTGGTCCTCGGCCGCGACCCGCTTCTCGACGAGCTCGGCGATCTTGCCCTGCACCTCGCTCAACTCCTTCGCCACCTCGCTGCGCAGGTCCTGGTCGACCTGGATCACCTGGAGCTCGGTTTCGGAGATCTTTCCCTTCGCCTGCGCGACGGAGGCGACGAGCTGCCCGTGCTCGCCCTCCAGGCGGGCGGCGTCGCGCTCCAGGGCGGTCACGCGCTGGATGGGGACCAGGTTCTTGCGCCAGAGGTCGCGCACGCCTTCGAGCTCGCGGTTGATCAACTCGGTCTCGCGCCGCTTGCCGGCGATCTGGCCCGTCAGGCCCTGGATCTCCTCCCGGAGCTGGCCGGTCCTCTCCTTCAGCTGCGCCTTCTGGCCCGCGCGGGCGTCCCGGCGCAGCTCGAACAGCCGGGTCTCGCCTGCCATCACCCTCCCCGCCTCCGGGTCGCCTTGGGCGCGGCCCCGGAGGACGGCCGCGAACGAGACCCGGGGGGCGCCGTCGCGTTCCGCCTCCAGGCGGCCCTGGCGCGCGGTCAGCTCGGCCAGGCTCTTGTCGACGACGGCGAGGTCGGCGCGGGTCACGGTCTCGTCCAGCCGCATGACGACCTGGCCGGCGCGCACGAGGTCGCCGTCCCGGACCCGCAACTCGCCCACCACGCCTCCGGTGGGGTGCTGCACCTTCTTGACGAAGGAATCGACGACGAGCGTCCCCGGTGCCACGACAGCGCCGGCGAGCTCGGTGGTGGCCGCCCACCCCCCGAGGCCGACGGTGAGCAGGGCGGCGGCCGCCAGGCTCAGGACGAGGTGGCGCCGGACGGAGCGGCGGATGTCCCAAGGGCGCTGCGCGCTCATGCCCGCGCTCCTTCTGACAGGGCCCCTTCGGCGTCGGCGACCACGCGCAGCGGCACCGGTCTCTCGGATGGCGGGCGCTCCTTGCCCTCGACCCGAGGCAGCCGGGCGCTCGCGGCCGCGGCCGGGCGCTTCAGGGCGGACAGGACCTCATCCTTGGGCCCGAAGGCGCGGACCCGGCCGTCCGCCATGAACAGCACGCGATTGACCGCCGCGAGGGCGCTCGGGCGGTGGGCTACGATGATCACGGTGCCGCCGCGGGCGCGCACGTCCCGAATCGCGCGGTTCAGGGCGTCCTCGCCCTCCGCGTCGAGGTTGGAGTTCGGCTCGTCGAGGACGACGACGAACGGCTCGCCGTAGAGGGCGCGCGCCAGCGCGATGCGCTGGCGCTGCCCTCCCGACAGGGCGGCCCCGCCTTCGCCGATGGGCGTGTCGTAGCCCCTCGGCAAGGAGCACACGAGGTCGTGGACGCCGGCGGCGCGTGCGGCGGCGACGATGGCCTCGGAGGGCGCGTCCGGGTCGAAGCGCGCGATGTTCTGCGCCACCGTGCCGGCGAAGAGTTCGACGTCCTGCGGCAGGTAGCCGATGTGCCGGCCCAGCACCTCCGGCGGCCACTGGTCGAGGGTGGCGCCGTCGAGCCGGACGCAGCCGCGGAGCGGCGCCCAGATCCCGACCAGGGCACGGATGAGCGAGGACTTGCCGGAGCCGCTGGCACCGATGACGCCGAGCCCCTCGCCGGCCCGCAGCGAGAAGGTGGCGTCTTCGACGAGGGCATGTTCGAGCCCGGGGGCCGTGACCGTCACGGCCTCGACCCGGACGCTCTCGCAGGGGGGCGGCAGGGCGACGCTCAACCGCTCGCTCGGGAACGAGGCGAGGAAGGCCTTGAGGCGCCCCCAGCCCTGTCGGGCCGCCACGAGCGATTTCCAGTGCGCCACCGCCAGCTCCACCGGGGCCAGGGCCCGGGCGACCAGGATCGAGCTCGCGATCATGATGCCGCCCGTCGCCTCGCCCGCGATCACGAGGTAGGCGCCGACGCCGAGCACCAGGGATTGCAGGGTAAGGCGCAGCACCTTGGCCAGGGCCCCGAACCCGCCGGCGACGTCCGATATGCGCCGCTGGGCCACGAGGTTGCGCTCGCTCGCCTCGGCCCAGATGTCGCCCGTGCGCGGGGCCATACCCATTGCCCGCAGAACCTCGGCATTGCGCCGGCCGGCCTCTGCCAGGGTGTAGCGCTGTCCGGCCGCTGCGGCCGCTGCCCGCGACGGACGGCGGGTCAGGAGGTCCGTGACGAGGGTGATGGAGACGAGAAGCAGCGCACCCCCCAGCACCGCCGCGCCGATCCAGGGGTGGAAGGCGAAGCAGAGCAGCAGGTAGAGGGGGATCCAGGGCAGGTCGAACAGGGCGGCCGGCCCCGGGCTCGACAGGAAGGTGCGAACCTGGTCGAGGTCGCGCAGCGGCTGCAGTCCGTCGCCGTGACGCGAGGCGACGAGCGGGGCCTGCACCACGGCGTCGTAGGTGCGGCGCCCGAACGCCCGGTCCACGGACGCGCCGATCCGGACGAGGAGGCGGTTGCGCAGCACGTCGAACAGGCCCTGGAAGCCGTAGAGGACGAGAACGATGGCGGCGAGCCCGAGCAGCGTGGGCACGCTGCGGCTCGGCAGCACCCGGTCGTACACCTCCAGCATGAACAGCGAGCCGGTGAGATAGAGCAGGTTCACCAGGGCGCTCAGCAAGCCGACGCCGAGGAGCGCGCCCCCGATGCCGGGACGCACCTCGGCCGTCGTGGAAGACGGTTCGTCATCGTTGGCCGCCACGGCGTTGTTCGCGAGCGCGGTTGGCTGCATGTCGTTCTGCCTCATGCGAGGGGGCTGGCGCGGGATGGCCGGGCGGCCTTCCAGGTGCGGGCCGGGCAGCGCGAAGCACCCGGCCGCGCGGCCCCACGCATGAGCGCGGGGCCGCACCCGCTCAGGCGAGCATGTAGTCGTGCTCCGGGCTGGCGGACGCCGTCGCGGTCTCCTGGAAGATCAGCCTGGAGCCCTCGCCCGTGATGGCCGGGTCGTCGATGAAGGAGCCTCTCGTCCCGTCGTCGGCATTCCACATGAAGTCGTCCTGCGCGAGATCGCTCGTCTTCAGCCCCTGGAGCAGGATCGAGCCGTCGCCCTCCGTCGTCGTCCAGCTGACGCGCACCCCGCCCGAGACGTCGGCGACCGTGACCTCGTCCGGCGTGATGTCGCGGAAGGCGATATGGTCGAACGCGCCCGGACCGGCGTCGAAGCCGCCGGAAACGATGTCGTTGCCGGTGTCCGGACCGACGATGAAGGCGTCGGCGCCGTCGCCCCCGTTCAGCACGTCGTCGCCCCGGCCGCCGTCGAGCATGTCGTGGCCGGCCCCGGCGTAGAGCACGTCGTTGCCGTTCTCGCCCATCAGGTTGTCGGCCTGGTCCCCACCGTAGAGCTGATCGGCGCCGCGGCCCCCCATGAGGTGGTCCTGCCCCTCTCCGCCGTCGAGGACGTCGCGTCCGGCGTCGCCGGACAGGTCATCGTCCCCCGCGCCGCCGGAAAGATGGTCGGCGCCATCCTGGCCATAGTAGAAGTCGCGGTCGGCCGTACCCTCGAAGGCGTCCCGGCCCGCCGTGCCGACCTTCACGTTGAACTCGTCGAAGCGGAAGGCATCCTCGGCGGTCGTCGCGCTGCCCGCGTCGGGGGCGGAGAGGTTGCCGCCCTCGTCCTTGATGAACTTGTCGGCCGTGACGGTCTCGGCGTCGGCGCCGGTCGGACGGATGACCTGGCGATCGTCGGTGAACATGAAGTCGTCCTGGGCGAGCTGCGACTTCTCGAACCCGGCCAGGAGGACCGACCCCCCCTCGCCCACATCCCAGCTGATCCGCACGCCGGCGTCGGTGTCCTCGAAGCGAAGGTCCTCGGCGTTCAGGCCGCGGACGGCCAGGTGGTCGAACATGCCGGGGCCGCCCTGGAAGTCCTGGATCACGTCGTCGCCGCTGTCGGGGCTGATGACGAAGGCGTCGCCGCCGGGCCCGCCTATCAGGATGTCATCGCCGGCGCCGCCCTCAAGGTCGCCGTGGCCGACCCCTTCGTCGAGGTAGTCGCGCCCGTCCTCACCGCGGAGTCCGTCGGCCGCGTCGCCGCCGATGAGCACGTCGGCGCCCCTGCCGCCATCGAGGTGGTCCATGCCACCATCGCCGACCAGGACGTCGCGACCGTTGCCCCCGAGCAGGTCGTCGTTCTCGCCGCGGCTCGCCAGGTAGTCGGCGGCGCCCCGGCCGAAGGCGGTGTCCATCGCGCCCGTCCCGGGATAGGCGTCGAGGCCGGACCCGCCGATGTACAGCCTGTGGTCGCCGAAGCTCAGCTGGCTGGCAGGTTCGTCGTGGGAGCTCTGATGCTGCCGATTGTGCGTCATCTGCCGGGTCCTTGCGCTGTTCGAGGGAGCTTGCGTGCAACCCGCCGGCGTGTGGTACTAACCGGACATACCCCTGCAGGGTACACCTCGCTAGAACTCCGGCATTTGCCGCATTGTTTCCCGCTTTTCCTCCATCTGGGGCCGTTTGACGCGACCGGGTGCGCAGGGTCGGCGACGGAACCTTCGAGGCTCGGGCCGGGACGACTGCGTCGCATCGGATACCGTGGGAGGGTTTGTTGCGCCGGTCCGGGACGCTTCCGATGTGGATCGTGCCGCGTCCTGCGGGTCCGCGACGGCGGGCGAACTTGTCGTCGGCGCTCGGCCGGCGACGTTCGCAGGCCTCGCTCAGCGAGAGGAGCGGCGCGGCCTCGGGACCCCGCCTACGGCCGGAGGCGCGCGGTCACGGGACGCGCGATGGCCAGCACGCCCTTCAGGCCGCTGCCGAAGCGCGCGATGCTCGCGCGGTGGTCGCGGAGCTCGCTGTAGGGAAGGTAGCGCAAGTCCAGCTCGCCCACCCGGGAGAAGGCCGGACGGGCGAATTGCGCCCTGACGTCGCCCTCGCGACTGTCCGGGGCCACGAGGAAGAAGTTGCGGCCGGTTCCACCCTCGATGCCCAGCGCGAGGTCGAGCATGCGCACGATGCCGGAGTAGATGCTCGTCGTGTGCTCGACCTCGAAGGCCGCCGCGACGTCGCCGCTCGCCCCGTCGAGCCAGATCACGTCGATCAGGCGGACCGTTTCGGCCGAGCCGTTCGCGGTCAGCCGTGCAGGCAGGCGCTCCAGGCATCCGTCCGATAGCCGGCCGCCGGCGTAGGGCCGGCTCGCGTCGTTCGCGGCTATCCAGACGCCGAAGCCGAGCGCGAGGCCGAGATCCCGCAGCCAGCCCTGGATCTCGGTGTGTGTGTGGTCGGCGTCCCGGGCGGCCTCGACGGCCTTCGAGGCGCCGGCGGCCTCCGCCCGGACGCGGCCGAGGTCCTCGCGCCAGCGCTCCAGCGCCCCCGCCGTGTCGCGTTCCGGCAGCGGGTAACGGCCGGAGCCGACGTCGAACAGGAAGCCGGCGGCCGCGCCGAGGTCGTTCGAGAGAAGCGACCGGTGGGCGTCGTTGAGGGCGAGGATGCCCCGGCGCATGGCGAGGTACTCGTCCCACCTGCCGAGCTTCACGTTGGCGCCGGCGAGGGCGTTGTACCCCTTCACGATGGCGGTGTTGAACGGTGGCATCCAGGTCGGGTGCAGGAAGTAGAGCAGGTTCGCGGCCGCGGGGCCCAGGCCCTTGATGCGCGCCCGGTCGAGCGCCTGGACCGCCGACAGGACATGCGCCTCGGCGTTGCAACACAGGCACGTGTCGAGGAACCGGCCGAAGGCGAGCTGGTTGTCGCGGTTCTCGTAGATATCCGGGATGCGCAGCTTCGGCTTCCAGAGGAAGGCGTGGTCGGCGCCCTTGAAGACCTGGCGTTGCTCCGCGATGGAGTGGACAACCGTCTCCAGCGAGGAGCCTCGGTACGCATTGCCGAAGGCGCCGGTCCGGATCTCCTCGACGACGGCCTGGATGCCGCGCCGGATCGAGCGGAAGTTCTTGATACGCTCCTCCCACAGGAACCACGTCCTGTAGGAAGCGCCGGCATCCTCGCGCCAGTGCCGGAGGAGCTTGCCGACCCAGGCTTCGTCCACGTCCGTCCCCCCTCCTAGACCCGAGCCAGGCTTCCGCCGCGGAGCATGCCCCGGCCCGGTATCCGACGCCACTAGGTCAACTCCGAGTCGTTCCGGCGCCGCCGAGATCGCGGCGGCGGTGTCGCAACGGCGCAACGGCCTGGCCGTCGTTCGGACCACGGCGGCCGGTCAGCCGGACCGGGCTGCGGGCCTTGCGCGTGCACCGGCCACGGCCCCGGTGCCGGGTCGCCGTGCGCAGGCGCCGCCAGGAAGCCTTGATCGTCATCAGGGCGACGATCTCCGGTCCCGCGGTATCGCCATCGTTGTGAGGTCCCGGGAGGTCTCGGCGAGGCACGTGCGCAGGCGCGCGGCTCGCCCGGGGAGCCCGGCACCGCCCGCAGCCAACTCGCGCGTGGCGAAGTGGCGAGTCGGTTTGAATTGACCCGGGCGTCTCGACGGAGGAGGCCTGGTCTCGCCGCAGGACAGGACCACACGTGCAGCAGTGCCAACGCTCGCCCCGCGGCTTTCGCTCCACCCTCGTGCAGGCCGAGCAGCCCGCCGTCGTGTCCCGGCGGCCGGGCATGACGAGGATCGCGCCAATCCTATCCGCTGCCGCCGCTAGCAGGTCGATGAGCAGGGCTAAACGGGTGGCGCGCAGGTGTTGCGCCGAATGGCCCTCGCTCGGCGCTCCTCGCGGCGCATCCCGCGCAGGGCGGGCACCGGCAGTCCCGCCTCGCGGCGGGCGCGGCGCTCGGCCGGGCCGTCCAGCCGCAGCAGCGGCGGCACCATGCGCGTGGGGTCGGTGGCGACCAGCACAGGCACGTCGCGCATGAGCAGGGCCGCGTTTTGCCGGGCGCGGGTGAGCGAGCGGTTGGCACCGCGCTCCGCCAGCCTGAGCACCGTCGCCCGCTCGCGTTCGTCAGCCCACGAGGTCTCGCGGGCAGCCATCCTGCGGGCCCTGCGCGCCCGGTTGCGCTCCGTGGTCACCGTGCACGCGTGTTCGGCCTTGGCTGACCGATGGGCATGATCGGTGCCGACGCGGAGCAGCCAGAAGTTGTCTGTCGTGACCGACCAGTCGTCGGTGCCGCGGAAGCGCAGCTTCGGCAGCGGCCTGCCCGCCTCCCTGGTCATGACGCGGTCCCGCACGCACTGGACCCTGGCGCGGCAGCCCTCGGCGACGGCATTGTTGAGCATGGAGTACGGGAAGGAGCGCAGGACCGGGAGGCGCTCGCACGGCCGGGTCAGCTCCGGCTCGGGCCGACGGCAGTTGGTACGTGCAGGAACCTGGGCGACGTCTCAGGCGCCGGGGTAGGGCCCTTTCCATCCGCCTAACCTCACGGAGAGGCAGTGGGCAAAGGCGTGGGCGAAGGGGACGCGCGCCTCGATGGCGGCATTGCAGGGCAGACGGCAGAGTTGGCCGGCGTGGCCGAGCCCGCCGACCAGAACTGGTCGGCGAAGACGGTGCCGGACACGGTGCGTCCCCTTCGCCTTCCGCAGCGGCTGAGTGTTCCCCATTCTTCCCGGATGGGCGCGGGCGTCTTCACGGTCAAACCTGATCGCGGCAGGACGCTGGCTTCCGGCGACGAGGGGGAACGAATTTAAGATGACCCACCACCCGTGGCGAGCCGGGCTTGGCGACCGCCTAGCTGGAAGGCTGATGGGCCGTCGCAGGGTAAGGGTCCCGGTGCGGAACGACATCGCATCCCACTGTCCGGCCTTCGCACCGGGACCGCGGCGTCATGCCGCCGGTGAAGGGGTATAGCCGGCGGACGCAACCGCCCGTGCCACGGCGGCCGCGTCTTCCGTCCCGCCGACGGTGAGCGTCTTGCTTCCTAGGTCGACGGTCACTCGCGTGCCGGGCAGGTCTCGCACGATGGCGGCCGTCACCGCTCGCACGCAGTGGCCGCACGTCATGTCCTCGACCCGAAGAACCACCGTGTCGGGTTGGGGCCGGCGTGCCGGGAACGGCGTGGCGACGGAGTTGTTCGTGCAGCAACACATTCAGGGTCTCCTTCTTGAGGACCCCGCCCAAATGGGGCTTCCCATCGTTGGAAGGTCAAGGGCCGCCCGGAGCGTTCGCAGCCGATGCGCCGACCTCAGTCAGCCGGCGAGCGCGGCGGCCGCTCAAGCGGGCGGTGCGAGGCGTCGACCCTTCCTCGGGTTGCGCCACCATCGAGCACGGATCCGGCGCGGGTACCGAGGCGCACCGCACTAGCCGGATTGGCGTGCCCGCCCCGGTCGCGCGTCGCCCCGGACGACCGCTCCCCGCGGGCCTGCCCCGCTTCGGGAACCCCGTTGCGCGGCGGCGATCCTGACGAGGCAGGCCCGGCAGGGGGCGGAATGCCCCGTTCAGCGACTGCCGCCGCCGCTGCCCTGCGGGACGGCGCGCGCCGGCTGGCCGGCGTTGCCAGCCGCTGCCGAGTCGGTCTGGAGGGTGGATGCCCCGGTCGGACCGGGGGCGACCACCACGTTCCGGTCGTTGCCGGTCGTGCCCGGCGTGCGCGTGACCACGGGCTCGGCGGATCCCGGCACGCCGGGCCTGGCGGGCACCTGCGCGGAGGCGGCGCCGGGAAGCGCCGCGGCGAGCAGGCCGGCGAGCGCGAGGGACAGCTGACGCATCGATGTTCTCCGTCTCGCGACGATGCTGTGGTGGGAGAGCCCCTCGGGCTCAGGCGGCCATCTTGCGGCAGCTCTCGGCACAGCGGCGGCACTGCTCGACGCAAGCCTGCATGTCGCCGACCTGCTCGCAGCTGCGGGCGCAGTCCTCGCAGACGTCGGCGCACTCGGCGCAGGTATGCTTGTGGTGCTCCGTGCCGAGCAGCATGAAGTGCGCCGAAGTCCGGCAGATCTCGGCGCAGGCAAGCATCAGGCGCAGGTGCCCGGGCTCGACGTGCTTGCCGCCGGCGGGCAGGCAGTGGTTCGAGGCCATGCCGAGGCAGGTCTGGTAGCAGCGCAGGCACTCGTCGATGCAGGCCTGCATATCGTGGCTCATCTGATGCATGTCGTCGCTCGCATTGTTCGGGAGGATGCTAAGCCTTACTATCAGGGGAAGCCCCGAGGCCGACGAGGCCGGGGCGTCGCGAATGTCAACATACCCAACCGGGGTATTGTTCCGGGTCCCGGGGCCAGCGGTCGCCCGACCATCAGAGGTACACGGCAGCATGGCAGGTTCCGAAGAGGACCATGGAGGCGTCCCGGTCGACCATAGGCAGCAGATCCCGCGGCTCCGTCGAATCGAGGGGCAGGTGCGCGGCGTGCAGCAGATGATCGAGAACGGGCGCTACTGCATCGACGTCGCGCACCAGATCGACGCGGTGGTCGCTGCGCTCAGGCGCGTGCAGTCGGACATGGTGCGCGACCACATGCACGCGCTGGTGCAATCCTCGCTGGCCGGGAACCTCTCGGATACCGAGCGGCAGCGCCTGGCCGACGAGGTCGGCGGTCTCATCGCTCGCATCGTCTGACACCTCCGGCATTCCCGCCAGGCCCGCTCAAGGTCCCGCGCCTGGAAGTCCGGGCAAGAGGCGCGCCATGGCGCCGCCGTAGCTGCCGTCCGGCGCTGCATTCTGCCGGCTGGCCATCGCGGAGGTTGCCCGGCATGGGGCGTTACGATGGCGCCGGGGCAGCCTGCCCCGCCGCCCGGATTGTCGCACTTTGGCAACATCCCGCCGGATCCGGCCAGGAGCCGCGGATTAACTCGCGACTGGCTTTGACGAACGATTGTCGGCGCGTTTACCCATGAGGGGTATAACGGAGGTGCCGATGGCCGGTATGTCGCGACGAGCCCTTCTCACCGGCGCCGCCGGGGTCTTCGGCGCGGCGGCATCCCTGCCGCGGGGCGTCGGCCGGGCCCTCGCGCTCGAACAGCGCAACGGGGTGAGCTTCCTCAAGGGGCCTTACAACCTCGCCTTCTTCTACCGGCACAACCGCGCGTACCGCATCGGCGCCGGGATGCACTTCTTCCACTCGAAGCAGCACGACTTGCTGCAGTTGACGCGCTTCGAGGACCACGCCGCCGTCGACGCCCGCTTCGACAAGGAGGCCCAGGAGTGGCTGCGCGATCCGCCGGCGACCGAGCCGGAGATGCCGTACTACTCAAGCTACGTCGACCGGGCGATGCACACGCTGTTCCGGACGATCGACTGGACGCACATGCATCACGAGCAGACCTACGACGTGATGTCGTTCCGTGAGATCCCTTGGGCCGAGAAGAAGGTTTGGACGGACCGCACGGTCCGCTACTACCTTGAGATGCAGACGCCGGGCGTGCCCCGCAGCGTGGCGCCGCTCGAACTCACGATGCGGCGCGCGGGCATCATGATGAAGCCCTACCTGAACAACTTCCGGAACTTCTACCCGCTCGACCAGAGCCTGTTCTACGTCGCCCACTGGTGGCATCCGGCCGTCTACGAAGCCCAGATGATCTCGGGCAACCATGACCAGGAGGCCGCGATCAAGGCCGTCGAGGAGACCATGTACCGCGAGGTCCTGCCCGACCGCCCCCAGCGGATGGTGCTCTCGCGCGAGATCATGCCGCGCTACTCCCGAATGAGCCCGGAGAGCGCAAACATCTTCGACAACCTGCACATGCTGCACGGCATCGCCTACTCGATCCTGGCCTACAAGGGCTGGTCGGTCGAGGAGAAGCGGGCGGAGATGTACCGCGTCATCGAGGCCATGGGCTACCAGCCCGGCGACGAGGTTTACGCGCGCAAGTTCCGCGAGCCGTATCCAGGATACGATCCGCGCACCTACCCGGCCTGGGTGCGCTCGCCCCAGGGCGCGATGGGCATGATCATGATGGACATGCTCATGGAGATGCTGCCGATGATGTATCCGGGCGGCCTCTCCAAGGACCGGAAGGCCGCCGTCATGCGGCAGATGATGATGAACGGCCGGCTCGGAATCGAGCCCGGCGAGGTTCCCGGCTCGCTCCACGACGCCTTGATGCAGGTCGCCCCCGGCATGCGGATGATGCCGGGCTCGACCGAGCCCGGGGAGACGCCGGCCATGATGGTCGAGCACATGGTCTCCGCCTGGAAGGCCAAGGCCGCCCGCATCCCGGACGTGGCCCCCATCGACATGGGCGTCGAGCCGAGCCTCGGCCCGGCCCGCGTCGCCGTGCGCTGAGGAGCCCCGCGCCATGCCGAAGATCGTTCGCGCCGTCCTCGCGGCCGCCCTCGTCGCCTCCGCCGGCCCGGCGCTCGCCGCGGATCACACCAACCTGGAGGAGGGGCTGCCCATCACCGTTGAGGACGCCTACCCGATCAAGGAGAACGGCCTCGAAGTGCAGTCCTACTTCCAGTATAACCGCACCCGGAACGACCCGCGTGGCCTCAGCAGCCTGATGGCCGTGCCCCGCGTGGAGTGGGGGGCCTTCAAGAACTTCCAGTTATCTGTCGAGGCGCCTTACAGGGTCGGCACGGCGAGCGACACCGACCAGGGAGCGTTCCGGGCCCAAGGCTTCTACAACTTCAACCAGGAAGACCTCGTCCTGCCGGCCCTGGCGGTCGCGCTCGGCGTCAACACCCCCTACGGCCGCATGGCGGGCGGGACCGAGACCGAGCTCAAGTTCCTGGCGACCAAGAGCATCGGCACGCCGGACCCGGAGGGGCTTTCGCCCTACTCCTACGTGCCGCGCCGGATTCACTTCAACGCGTCATGGTTCCACAACTACGACCCAACCACAGGGCGCGAGGCGGAGCGGCGCGACCGCTACCGTGTCGGGGTGGGCTACAGCCAGCTGGTGTCGAACAACGTAGTGCTGGTCGCCGACATCTTCCGCGAGACCGACCGCGAAAGGGGGCGCGCGGTGAACCTGGCTGAGATCGGCGCCCGCTACATCGTCACGCCCCAGACAGTCTTGACCGGGGGTGTCGGGGTCGGCTTCGGCGGCGACCGCCGGCAGGACTTCCGCGTCACGGCCGGCCTGCAGCATTCGCTAAGCTTCCCGTACTCGTTCGACCCGCCCCGCTGAAAGGCCGGACGCGCAGCCTCCCGCAGCCCTCGGCTGGTTTACCGCGAGATCGGAGAGTTCGAATGGGCCCGGAACGCCATGCCTGGACATCCAGGAACGCCGGGCGAAGGCGCCGTGTGCGGCCGGGCGTCCTGGCGGCCGCGCGGAGGACGTTCCTGCGCATCCTGTTGGCCATCGCCGTCGCGGGGGCGTGCGGCGTCGTCGGCAGGCAGATCCTAACCTCCGCGGCCTCGACGGAGCCCTACGCGAGCGGCCAAGGCCCGCGCGAAACCCTGGGAACGCTGCGTTGACCGGCTTACGCCGGCGAAGGCGGTCGTCGGATTTGGGGCAATCCGCGCCGACGCGCGACGGGGCGGCGGCTGCACGGTCGCGGTGCGTCCATGCACGCTCGCACAGGACCAATCCCGGCGGCTGCTGGTGCCGCCGGGTGCCACGGATGCGCGGCGTTCTTCGAGGGGCTCCTTGTCCGCGCGTGCGGCACAGGAGGCCGGCGAGGCGCGCGTGCGCGGCGAGAGGTCGAACACGTGGCCCCGGCGCCCGAGCGGTCGAGAAGCGGGTCCGGGACGAGTGCGGGCGCGCGCGACCGGACGAGCGGGTCGGCGTCTTGCGTTCGCCGTCACCACGGTGAGGGATCTACGCATGCACCTCTGCATTGCGTCGTAGCTGGCCGGGAGGCGTCGCGGCTGGGCCGAGGGGTGGACCGGCTGCCGTTAAAACTTCGAGAGGCATCCAGGGTCCGACGAACCCGCTCCCGAGAACGCCCGCCGGCTCAGCCTGGCCGGAACGTGCTGGGGGGGCGGCCGGCCGCGACCGGTGAGGCCGCGAACAGGTCCGCCGGCGAGGTCTCGTCGAGCGCCGTGGTCGGCCGAGCCTCCATGGGCGCCTCCGACCGCCTCCGCTGTCTTGGTAACCGCGAAGTGCCGGCCGGGTATCCGACCCTGCGACGGCGGCGACGAACGTGACGGACGTTCGCCGAATCGAGCGTACCGCAACGAATCTTAAGCGGCCGTGTCGCCTACCGCCAAGCTAGCTGCGCGGCATCCGCCGGATCATCCGCGGCGCGCAGGCCAGGGCGGTCCGCATCGTGACCTGCCCCGCCCGCAGCGGTCCCAGGGCTGCCCGGGTCATGCGGCCTTCGTCCCGGCCTTCCGGCGCAGGAAGGCGGTGGCCTCGGCCGCGGGCAGGGGTTTGCCGAACAGGTATCCCTGCGCCTCGCCGCAGCCGGACAGCCGCACCGCGTGGAGCTGCCGCTCCGTCTCGACGCCCTCGGCCGTGACCGCAGCGCCGAGGGAGGCCCCTAGGCCGGCGATGGCCCCGACGATGGCTGCCGTGCCCGGATCGTCCACCGCCTCGACGAAGGAGCGGTCGATCTTGATCCGGTCGAGCGGGAACCTCCGCAGGTAACTCAGCGAAGAGTATCCTGTGCCGAAGTCGTCGAGCGCGAAGCGCACGCCGAGGCCTCGCAACTCGTGCAGGAAGGCCAGGACCGCGGGGTTGTCCCGCAGGAGCGCGGTCTCGGTGATCTCCAACTCCAGGCGACCGGCGTGCAGGCCGGTGGCGGCCAGCGTCGCGACGACGCCCTCGACCAGGCCGGGCCGCATCAGCTGGACGGCCGAGACGTTGACGGCCAGGCGCATGTCTCCCGGCCATCGCGCCGCCTCCTCGCAGGCGTTGCGGAGCACCCACTCGCCGACCGGCACGATGAGCCCCGTTTCCTCGGCCACCGGTATGAAGGCGTCCGGCGGGACGCGGCCTCGGGTCGGGTGCGTCCAGCGGATCAGCGCCTCGAACCCGGTGATCGCCAGCGAGCGCGCGTCGACCACGGGCTGGTAGTGCAGCTCGAACTGGTCCCGCGCGAGCGCCCCGCGCAGGTCGAGCTCCAGCCGCTGCCGGCCGCTCGCGGCCTGACCCATCGCAGGGTGATAGAACCGGTACCCGTCGCGGCCCGAGTCCTTGGCCGCGTAAAGCGCGAGGTCGGCGTTCTTGAACAGCGTGTCGCCGTCCCGGCCGTGCTCTGGCGCGAGCGCGATCCCGATGCTGGCCCCGACCGTGATCTCGTGTCCCTCGATGCGGAACGGCGCCTGAAGGGCCTCGACCAGGCGCGCGGCCACGGCGGCGCCCTGCCCCGGGTTGGCGACGGGAGCGGTCAGCACGGCGAACTCGTCCCCGCCGAGCCGCGCCAGGACGTCCCCCTCCCGTAGGCGGTCGCGCATCCGGGCAGCGACGGACCGTAGCAGCGCGTCGCCGGCCGGGTGGCCGAGCGTGTCGTTCACCGCCTTGAAGCGGTCGAGATCCAGGCAGAGCACGGCGCACGTCGCGTCGTGGTGGCCGACTTCTGCGAGCCGTCGGTCGAGGCACTCGCGGAAGCGGGTCCGGTTCGCGAGGCCGGTCAGCGCGTCGTGGTGCGCCATGTGGGCGATCTGGGCCTCGGCCCGCTTACGCGCGGTGATGTCCGTGTAGGTGCGCACCATCCCGCCGCCTTCGAGCGGCACCGTACGGACCTCAAGGACGGTCCCCTCCGGGCGCTCCCGCTCGTGGATCCGGCTGTCGGCCTCCCTCGCCTGCTCCCGTCCCGAAGGAGGCAGCGCCTCGGCCGGGTCCGCCGTCTCGCCGCGGGCGACCTGATGGCGCCGCACCGCCTCGAAACTCGGCTCGCCGCGCAGGAGCTCCCCCGGCAGGTCGAGAAGCTCAAGCGCGCGCCGGTTGTGCACGCGGACACGCCGTGCGGCGTCCACCATAAGGAGGCCCTGGTCCATGTGCTCCAAGGTTGCGCGGAGCAGCGCCGAGGTCGCGCGCAGGTCGTCCTCGACCCGGACGAGGTCGGTCACGTCCATGCAGGCGCCGAACAGCCCGACGACCTCGCCCGCGGCGTCCCGCTCGGCGACCGCGTGGGCCAGCACGACGCGGATCTCGCCGTCCGTACGAACGAAGCGCGGACGATGCTCGTAGGCCTCACCTCCCATGGCGGTCCGCTCAAGGCGGACGCGCACATCTTCTCGGTCCTCCGGATGGAACGTGTCGAGCACCGCTTGCTTCGTCGGCGCCCCGGCCCCGGGTGGACGGCCGAAGATGGGGTACATCCCGTCCGACCACGTGATGCGCTCGCTGGGGAACGCGATGCGCCAGTGGCCGATCTTGGCCCAACGCTCCGCCAGGCCGAGGTCGCGGTTTGCCCGGTGCAGTTCGTTCTCGCGCGCCTGCAGGGCGACCTTCGTCTCCTGCAGGCGAAGGTGCGAGACGGCGAGGGCGGCGAAGTCGCGGAGCCGGCGCCTCCGCGCATCATCCAGCGCCCGCGGCTGCGTGTCGATGAGGCAGAGGGTGCCGAGCCGCAGGCCGTGCTTCAGGCTGAGGGGCGCGCCGGCGTAGAACCGGATGCCGGGCGCGCCGGTGACGAGCGGGTTGCCCGCGAAGCGCGGGTCCAGGCCGGCATCCTCGACCACGAGGATGTCGTCTGACCGGATGGCGTGGTTGCAGAAGGCGGCATTCCGGGCTGTGCTGACCGCGAAGGTCCCGACGCCCGCCACGAACCACTGCCGTTCCGCGTCGACGAGGGAGACGGCCACGGTCGGCGTGCCGAGCATCTCGGCGGCGAGGCGGCAGATGGCGTCGAGATCGGGATCGGGCGGCGAACCGAGGATGCCGAGGCTGCGCAGGGCCGTCAGGCGTTCGGCCTCGTGATCGGCAGGCGGGATCATGCGCTCGTCCAGTGCCCGGCCGTTCGACCGGCCTTCATCGGGAGGGGCGGGCGGCTCGCTGCGCCGCCGTTCAAGCGAACGTATCGGCGTCAACCGTTAAGGCATACCTACGGGGGGTTCTGGGCAGGCATTCTGGCCCGGCCGCCTCGCTAGACTGGCCATGGACAGGGCGCCGGCGTCTTGTGGGCCGGGGCGGTGGGCTCGCGCGGCATGCCGCGCCCCCTGGCCGGCCTTCCCTTGAAACGGTCGCGACACGCGACTTGCGGGGGCCGCTGTCTGAGCCGCGCGGCCTCGGCCGGCTGACCCACGCATGGTCCAGCGGGGGCCTGGCCATGGCCGGTTTACACCAGGGCCGAGCTGCATCGGCGCCGGTTCCCGACGGCGCCATGGCCGTGTTCGGCGCAATGACCGCGAGCGAGCGCTGCCGCGGGGGAGGCTCCGCACCGGCACCTGGCCCTGGGCTCCAGCGGCGTCGCGTCGGAACGGGCGACCGCGTCCGGCCCGGTGTCCATCCGGGTGGCGCGCCGAGGCGCGGCCGAGATGGCTCTAGAGGGCGATACGCATCCGGTGAAAGGCTTGTTTAACCTTACCGCCATTCGCTAGCGGGCCATGGTCCGAAATGCTTGCCGTCCGCCGCCGGGTGCCGTAGCTATGGCCATGGCCATGGCCATGGATGCCCTGGCCTGCAGCTTCGCCCAGGGCTGCGCGGCTTCAGGCCAGGGGAGCACACCATGTTCAACGACCTTCGCTCCGCCGTCAGGCGCATCGAGGAGGAGATCGATAAGGTCGTCGAGGAGCAGAACAGGTTCCTGCGCTCGACCGCGTCGCGTCTGGCGGTCCTCTACCTTCAGAAGGAGCGCATGGAGGAGCTGTTGGCAAAGGCGGGGACGGAGCCTGTCCCGATGCCCTCGCCCGTGACGCCGACCTCGCCCCCTACTCCGGCGAAGCCCGTGCGGACGGGGGCGCCTTCCGTGGTCCTAGGTCGTGCGGCCACGGTGATCGTGGAGGCGCTGGAGCGGGCTGGAGAGGCCGGCCTGTCCGGGACCGAGCTGAACGATGCCGTCCGAGACGCCAAGATGAGCAAGGACGCTTCCGAGAAGGCGAAGACGCGTTTGAAGCGCCTGGGCCTGGTCCGCCACGATGAGCTTGCTCGCCGGTGGTACGCGCTGCCTCCGGCGTAAGTAGGCACCAGATGACGGCGGCCGGAGAAGTCGGGGCGGGCGGGTGCCTGAACCTTAACCAACCGGGAAAAGTCAGTCCAGGCAAGCTACACCGCAGGTGTAAAAACTTGCCGGAACATGGTACTATTCGACTTGGATGATGGAGGCGTGCATGGCGGCCAGTCACCTCAAGCGGGCGTTGACCTCTCGCCCGCATGCTCCGGCGGCTGACCGGCCGGTCGGGCGGGCACGGGCTCGTGGCCCGCCCTTGGTTCGGGCCGACCCGGGACCCCAGGTCTCGGACGGGCAAAAAGAAACGCGCGGCCCATGGGCCGCGCGCTTTACCCTGAACTCGCCTCTCAGTGTCGCAGCTGCCGCGAGTGTCAGGCATCCCGCACCCTAGGGTTCGGGATCGGCCAGCCAAGGCCAACGGGTTCCTCCGGGAGGCTGCCAGGCCCCGCGGATCGACAGTCGTACCCTAGCCGCACCTGCGCGCCTGCGCAAGCGTCTCGTTGCGCCCGTCCTGGATCCCGTTGGCGACCATCGCCGAGGACCCGCCGCCCTCACGGCATGCGGGCCCGGTCCCTTCGCCTGCGAGAGGACAAGACCCATGGACGACCTGGATTTCGGTGGCCTCACCGGCGCCGACGACGACCCCGTCACCGCCGCCTTCCTCGACCCCGACTTCGACCGGTGGGACGGCGACGTCGCGCGTGCCCTGGGCCGCCGGGCCGCCGACTTCGACGGGCGGGGCCCCTCCGACGCCGACGACGCCGACCGCTGAGCGTCCGCACCGCGGTGCGCTCCCCTCCCTCGGCTCCGGCCGGGGGAGCCCCCTGTCCAGCGACGGGCCGCCCTTGCGGCCGTCATGCCGGAGTTCCCCGATGAAGATCCGTGACCAGGAAACGACCACCTCCTCCCCCTCCCTCGACGATGCCGCCCGGGCAGCATCGTGCCGCCAGGTGCCGCCGGACGCGCACGGCCGGTGCGTGCCCGTGAGCGCCCCCTCCCCGCGTGCGCTGGCGTGCGTAGGCATCAGCCAGGCAGCCCTCGCCGTTCGCGTCGCGGACCTCGGCCTCGATGTCGTCCACATGACGCTGGCCCGCGACGAGAGCACGGGCCTGGTCGTCGCCGCGGCCCTCGACGCGGCGCGGCGCCGGCCGGTCGATGTCCTCGGGCTGTTCGGTGACGGCTCGGGCACGGCAGGCGGGCTCGGTGCCGTCTGGCCGTGCCTGGGCGTGCCGGAAGTCATCGTGGTGGACCACGCCGTCGGGTACCATGACACGGGCTTCCACGAGGCCGCGTGGCGGATGGGGATCCAGGTCCTGCACCGGCCCGCACGTGCACTGCCGGGACAAGCGCACCTCAACGCCCTGTTGGGCCGGTCCGGGTCCTGTCGCGACGGTCAAGGGCGAAGCGCCGTCACCATGGCGGCGCTCGTCGGCGCGGTGCATGCCTGGATCGCCGCCTGCTACGCGTCCCCGCGCGGTCGTGACGTGGACGCGGTGCGGACCGCGCCGCCCGCCGTCCCGCCGGGAGCGTCACGGGCCCACGCCTGGACGTTGCGGGGCAAGGCCGGCCGGAACCTGGTTGGCCGGATGGCGGCCGGCCGCCGCTAGGCCCGGCAGGGCCCTGGACCCGCCGGCGCTCGTCGGGCCCGAGCGTCCGACCCGGAGAGCCAAGCGCCCCCGATTCAGGGGCCGGTGTCCCTGCTCCGCGGCCCCCGGATACGGGGCCGCGGCATGCCCTCGCCTCGGGGCGCCAGCCGTCGGGGGCAGGCCGCTCGCATGACGCAACCGGCGAGCTGCCTGAAGGCGTCAATGTCGAGGAAACCAGGGCCGTGAGAAGGCGTGCACGAGCGTCGCCCTCCTCGTGGCAGCCATGCACCGCCCGCCACCGGCGCGACCGCGGCCCCGCCGGGCCCGTCCCAGCCCCCGGCCGGTCGATGATGCGAAACGCCCGGCGCCTCGTCTGCTCGTCGAGATGCACGTGCCCGCCTTGGGCGGCCCGGGCACGGGTCACGGTCCGTGACCTGGGCGCCTTCGCCGAGCCATGACACCTCCGCCAGGCGGGGTACGGGTCCGGTCAACATCGGTCGCGGCTCGGGCCCCTCCGACCAAGTCGGCGCGAGCCGGCCCGCGCAATCCGCCACCCAGCCTCCGGCCCAGGTACCCTCCTCGCTTACGCCGCGGGCCCGGAAGGACCCGCCGGCTTCCGCTCGCCCGACAAGGAGGAGGCGCGGGCCGGTGGCCGACCGGTGCGTGCTTCGGAGGGCCAGCTGGCCGACGAACCCGCCGGGCGCCGCGCCATGCTCGACCGTGGGCTCCCCCCCAAGCAGAGCCCTGATACAGGTCGCGGGTTCCGGGCGGCTGTGAGACACGCGGAGGGTTCAGACCCCGGTCGACTCCCGGTCCACGTCACCGCCCTCCCCGAGCTTCGCCGGACTGGGGCTGGGCCTGAGAGCTGCGCAATCCTGTGGCTGCCCGGGCCAGGTCTGGCTTGGCACGCGCCTCTCCCCTCGCGGACTCCTGGCCGAAGATCGGGGTGGCGGGTCGCAGCTTGTCCCTTTCACGACCGCCCGGACGATCAACGCGTGCTCCCGGGCGGAGCAGCACTCTGTCGATTCGGGCCGGCGCCACTCGCAAGCGGCGGTCCCGGCGGGCCCCGCTGGGGTGCCCGATCCCCGGCGGCGCGGCTCCGTCCCAACCCTCCGGTGCTCGCATGTCTCCTTCCGGCCACGTCCCGTATGCCTCGAACGCGCCCGACGCTTCTGCCGCCGGCATGCCCTCCGTCCCGGAAGGGGAAATCCGGCGGGCGATGCGGGCCGTCGTCGCGGTTTGTCCGCCCGAATCGGGCATGATCCTGAACGTGTTGCTGGACAACCTTCTCACCGCCAGCCGAGCGGGAGGCATCCTGCGGTCCAAGCTGCACGGCCTGGACGTCGGGTTGCGCAAGCACCTCAGGCAAACGTGGCTCGACGGGGTCGTCGTGCCGCTCGCGAGGACGCGCAACCCACTCCATCGCGCCGCCTCCTCCGCCCTGCCGCAACTGCGGGACCCACGGGACGTCTCCGGCCTCCTCGCGGCGGTGAGACAGATCGCGGGCGAGGTCCCGGAGCACACCACGGCGCGGGAGCACCTCGACGGCGCCGTCCGCTTCCTGGAAGCGCTCCCGATCCTGATGCGCGCGGTCGAGGCCCTCGAAGCCCGGACCTTCGCCCAGGGTGCGGGCCGCTCGCGAGCGGTCGGGTACAATTCGGGCGCACGCGACGACACGCGTGCCCGTCAGGTGCGGTCGGCCGCCCATGAGTTCCGCAAAGCGGCGAGGAAGGCGCTCGCGCCCCTCGTGCTGCGCCTGGCGGACGCCGTCTTCGAGGCGGAGCTCGGAGCGGTCCGGAGCGCCGCGTTCGCCCGAGCCGCGCCGGTCCTGCGGTCACCCCCGGTCGGCGGTCCGAGGAAGCGGGGCTTGGCGGGGCCACCCTGGCGCCGTCGCCTGCTCGACGGGCTGCAGGGCGATATCTGGGGCGGCTTCGGAGCGGCGCTGGAAACCGTGCTGCGGCGCCATCCCGGGCTGGAGGTCACGGAGATCGCCGTCGACCGCAGCGGCGACCTGTGCGGGCGGGCTCGGGCGGTCCTGACGCGGCACGGGGTCCGGTTTGCGGTCGCCACCTGCTTCGACCTTCAGGTCGGCTCGATGCGGCACAGGGCGGAGGATCTCGTCGGACCGGGCCACCGGGTCGACCAGCCCACCTGGGCCGAGGTGGACGCGTGTCTCGACGCTCATGTTCCGCCGGAACTCGACACCGCCTCCTTCCGCCTGATGCGCCACATCCTGCAACGGGACGGTGGCGACGGCTTCGTGCTCGATGCCTATGCGGAGGACCAGCTCGTGATCGCCTGCCGCGCCGGTGGCCGGCTTCCGGAAGAATTCGCGGACTGGCTCGTCGAGGCCGCAGACGCGTTGGGGGTGACCCTGAGGTTCGCCGCGGACGACGGTGGCCCACCGGTTGCCGAACTGGCGCGCGTCGGCTTCGCGTGGGCGGAGGGAAAGGAGCGGTTCTTCATGACGCGGTCGGCCGTGCCCGACCCGGGAACCGGCCCCCTGCCCTGAGCGGCGTGGTGCCACCACCACGCTCGCGCTCTCGACCGGCCAGCGAACGACGCTGCCCGAGAGCCTGGGGCGGATCGAGGCGCGGAAGTGGAAGGCGCAGAAGGTCGTCTCGCGTCGCAAGCGCGGCTCGAACCGACGCCGCCGGGCCCAAGTTCGCGTCGCGCGCCTGCAGGCGCGGCAGGCCCGCATCCGGCGCGACTTCCACCATCGCGAGGCCCTGGGCGTCGCCCGCCGCTTCGGCGTCGGCCGAGGAGCCGGGCCGCAACGTCCGGCAGAAGGCAGGGCTGAACGGCGCCATCCTGAACGCGCGCTGGCATCAGTTCGCGACGATCCTGAGCTACAAGATTGAGGAGAGAGGCGGTCAGGTCGCGACCGTTCCGGCTCGGTTCACGAGCCAGACCTGCGCCGCGTGCGGCGTCGTGGATGCGAGGAGCCGCGGGAGCCAAGCGCGCTGTCGACTGGAGGGGACCTCGCGGTTCCCGAAAATCCCCGTCGTTCACGGCGGGGAAGATGTTAGGGTGTTGTCGAGCTTAGATGCCAGGGGGAGCTGACATGGTGATCGTCAGGATGCCGGGTGGCGATGTCGAGTCTATCGCTCCGGACGAGCTGCTCTGGATGCGGCAGGCCTTTGACCACGAGTTCAAGGATGCGGTGATGCTCCGCATCACGGGTGACCGGATCTATTCCGTGGAAACGGTGGCGTCCCTGGCCGCGAAGTTCGCCGCAGCCGGGGCCGCCATGGCTCGGCTGACCCCTCCCGAGGGCGCCATCGAGATGATGGTCAGCGCCGAACGGGTCCGCGAGGTCGAGCCGCCGAGCCCCGCCATCCACCACGAGGGTGCCGGATCGGTCCTCAAGTTCGGTCCCAAGCTGATGCTCGCCGTGCGTGAGAGCGAGGCCCAGGCGAAGTCCATCCTGGCTGAGGCGGTTAAGGGTCGGCCGCCGGCACCTGCGGCATTGGCGGCGGCGGCCCTGGGAGGCGCCATCGTCGGTGCTGCGGTCGCCGTAGCTGTGACGGCGCCGGGCGCGGGAGGCCCGGATCCCGAGGCACAGGAACGCCCGGGACCAGCATGAGAGCCACGGCGGATCGCCCGGCCCGCTCGTGCCCCCTCGCCCGGCCCGCCATCCATGTGCCGCCGGGGCGGGGGCCGCTGTGTCCGCGCACCGGGAGTGACAGCCGGCGGGCCACAGGTGGCGATGCAAGCGACGCGCGACCGCGCGCCGCCTCCGGTACGGGACGGCCCAGGGCTTTGAGCAGGACACGCCGGTCGGGCAGATCTCCGGCATGAGCCGCCCCTCCGGGTTCGGTGGGGACGGGGCGAGGCAGGGACCTCCGGATGGGCCGGCCAACACCGATTTCGTTCTCTCTATGTTCCAATCTTGGAGCGCCTGCCCTAGTGTCTTGCTGGCGCGAGCGGCACCGTACCGAACGGAATCCGTGGACAACCGCAGGATCCTGGCGTGACGCGTCGGAGGGCCGGAACGTAGACCGGGGCGCACGGTGTTGTGGGTGGGCGATGGACCGGGCGTCCTCGCCGCAACGGGATCGAAGGATGGCCGATCAACTCGACTGGAGACGCCTCCTCAACGCGCAGCGGCGCAAGGGAAAGGCCGCAGGCAGAGCCTACACGGCGCGGCTGGGCGAGGACCGGACCGAGCACGAACGTGACCACGACCGTATCCTGTTCTCGACCCCGGTGCGGCGCCTCCAGGACAAGACGCAGGTCTTCCCGTTGGAACGCAACGACAGCGTCCGCACCCGGCTAACCCACAGCCACGAGGTGGCGAACATGGCGCGGAGCATGGGAACCACCCTCGCCTTCGTGCACGGCGGGGCGCTGGGTTTCCCCGGGGAGGTCGAGCCCCTGCGCAACGTGCCCGCCCTCCTGGAGGCCATCGGGCTCGCCCACGACCTCGGCAATCCGCCGTTCGGACATCAGGGCGAGACCGCGATCCAAACCTGGGTGAAGCGGCACTCCGTGCCGCGCAAGGATGACCCGGCCTCGTTCGACATCTTCGACGCGCCGGACCTGAGCGAGCCGATGCGCCGTGATTTCCTGAAATTCGAGGGCAACGCGCAGGCGTTCAGGCTGCTGACGCGATTGCAGATCCTGAACGACGACTTCGGCCTGAACATGACCTATGCCTTCCTGGCGGCCCTGATGAAGTATCCCGTGCCGTCGGACGCGGTCGACAAGACCTCCCAGGCAAGGAAGAAGTTCAACTTCTTCCAGTCGGAGGCCGAGATCGCCGCCGAGGTCTGGGCCGAGACCGGCTTGCGGGAGGGCGTCCGCCATCCCCTGACCTTCGTGATGGAGGCTTGCGACGACATCGCCTACTCGGTGGTGGACGTCGAGGACGCGGCCAAGAAGAAGCTGATCAACTTCAACGTGCTCATGGCTTGGCTGCGTCACGACGCGTGCGACGACGAGTTGACGCTCGACGTCTGCGAGCGGGCCGAGCGCAGCCACGCCGAGTTCCGGGACGCGGGATTGTCGCCCGGGGAACTCGACGACATCTCGATGCAGATGTTCCGCGTGGACGCCATCGGGAAGATGGTGCGGGCCGCGGTTGGGGCGTTCGTGGCGAACCGGGATGCCATCATGGCCGGCGCGTTCGACAGGGAGCTGATGGCGGCCTCCGAGGCGGTCGTGCTGTGGACCTCGTTGAAGCGCTTCGCCAAGTTTCACGTCTACCGCCACCGCAGCGTCCTCGAAGTCGAGCTCGACGGGCACCGGACCGTTCACGAGCTCATGGACATGTTCTGGAAGGCCATCATCGAGCGCAAGGATCCGGACGACCTGCGCTCCGACCGCGAGGCGTTGCCGGCCTACGTGTATTCCCGGATCTCGGAGAACTACCGGCGCGTGGCCGAGTCGCCCGGGAACGCGATGCCGATGCGCTACCGCGAACTGCAGCTCGTCACCGACATGATCTCGGGTATGACCGACACGTTCGCGGTGTCCCTGCGCGACGACCTGAGGCGGCACCATGGCTGACCTTGGCTCCCCCGTCCGCGACGGCGCTGAGCTGTGCCGGCGGATGCAGGCGTTCCTGGCGGACGAGGCTCGCGGGGGCCCCGAGATCGCGGATCTGATCGGCCATCTCGGGCAGGTGGGCGAGGTTGCGATCTTCGGCGGCATGGCCCGGGATATCGCCCGGGGCGGGGCTGCGGCCTTCGCATCGGACGTGGACCTGGTCGTGCACGCGCCGCCGGAGCGCTTGGCGGAGCTGATGCGGGACGGCGCGGCCGTTCGGAACCGCTTCGGCGGCTACCGCATCGCCGGGCGCCGCCACTCGTACGACGTCTGGGCCCTACCCTCCACCTGGGCGGTCCAGTCCGGGCACGTGCAGGCCGCCCACCTGACCGACCTGGTGCACACCACCTTCTTCGACTGCGACGCCGTGCTTTACCTGTGCGGCTCCCGCCGGGTTCACCACGGACCGCGTTTCACCGCCTGGCTGCGCGACGCCATCGTCGACACCAACCTGGAGGAGAACCCGAACCCGCACGGGGTCGTGGCCCGCGCGTTACGGATCCTCCTCGAACATCGGCAGGCCGTCGGGCCCGGCTTGGAGAGGTATCTCCGCAGGATGGCCAAGGGGCACGCGGGCTGCCTCGATGGGGACCTCGCATCACGCCTGTCACGCATCCTCGCAGGCCTGCGCCCGCTGCCCGACGGCCTGGGAGCCACGGCCGCCGCGCGGCACCCGGGTGCGGGTGGTGAGGCGCCCGGGCGGGGCGAGCGGGACCGGGCGAACCGGCATGGCTGCCCCGACCGTTCCCATGTTCCGTGGCCGGCGCCGGGGCGGTTGAGGTGTCCCGGATCATCCTGATCCGGCCCGCGTGCTCCCGCGTTCGAGGCTGATGCGCCTCGCGAGTTGCCGGGCCCTATCCATGGAACCGGCCTTGCGCTGAGGTGGACGCCGCCACCCCTGGTCACCGGACCGAGGTTAAGCGTCAATCGCCCCATGGCAGCGCGCGGCGGGCCGCAAGGCATGGTGGCCGCGTGCGAGCATGGCCGTGTGGCGGCGCGTTTCCCGGACCGGAACGTCCTCGGAGAGGACCGGCCGACGGGGTACGACGCCGCGACGAGGAAGAAGGGCGCGGGCCTGTCGCCGCGCTCGTGGGTCCAACTCGATCAAGGCCGTGGGCTCGGACGCTGCAGGGAGCCTGACGGACGCTTCCGGGGTTGTTCCCGGCGGGCTCCTCCGGGTCGGCCAGGGATGACGTGCGAACCCACCGCCAGAACGAAGATGGGCCGTATGAGCGCGGCGCGATGGAGAGAGCACGCCTGAGTTTCGAGCGCGTGGTCTCCTTGCGCTGCGTGGTCTCGTCGACGGAGGCGGTCGCGCCGATCGGACGCGCGCTGTTGCCGGCCGCGGAAACGGCTGCGGCGAGCGCGTGCAGGTTGGCCGTGCCGCGCACGCTCGCCTGCTCGGTCGCGACCTTCGCCGTGGCCGCGGTGGCGCATGGCACCGTCTGGAGCACGCGTCCGACGCGCGATGCGCAGGTCATGCCCTCGACCTTGCTTCGGGCCCGTTCGGCACGGCCGACGCAGGACGCGCAGCTCATGCCCTCGACAGACCGGTTGATTGTCGTTCCCGCGGACTTCCTGGGCCGGGACTGAGTGCCCGCACCGTCCGCGTGGCCGGCGCACTTCCGTCGCCGGCGTGACGGCGGTCGGGCCCGGCAAGCGACCGTTCGTGCGGACGTCGTCGGCCGCGTGTGGGCCGGGTATGGCTTCGTGCCGGCCGCGAGCCCCGGTGGACCGGAGGGCCGGGGACCGACGCCGAAACGCGGCCTGCACGGCTCTGCGCCGAAGCTCTGGCGGCGTTCCTCTCGCACTGGCCCGAAGCCGGTTCAGCAGCCGGGCCGGCGCCGCTTTCCCGGGGCGGCATAGGTGCGTAACGCCGCGTGCTCGGAGCCGCGCCGGAGGCCGACACGTCGGCGCTCGCCGCCCGGCTGCAGACCAGGCACGGCCGCCCGCAAACGGCCGTTGACCGCACCGGACGACCCTGGAGCGTGGTCCGTCGTGAACGCCAAAAGCCCTGGATCGCCGTCAAGCTCGGTCAGAGTATTCATTTTCATTCACAAGCAGCAGCGCCGCGTCGATCACGTCGCGGAAGGCCGGCGAGCGTTCACAGGCCGCGAGGAGACGCCGCGTCCACGCTTCCGACGGGTGGGCGACGCCCGCGGGCCGCGCGGCGAGATAGGACCGTATCGACGCCTCTAGCTCCGGGCGGGGCCTCTGCTGACCGCGCAAGAGCTTGGAAATGTTGGCCTGGCTGGAGCCCAGCGTGCGGGCGAGCGCCTCCTGGCTCAGGCCGTCCTCGCGCCGGGCTCGTTCCAGCGCCGCCGCGATGGCGGCGCGCTCGCCGCCTGATCCGATCTTGCGTCCCCTCATGCTTTGAATGAAAATGAATATTCGGGGACGGCGTCAAGGGGAATCACGACTATGCTGCTCGAAGCGGACGGCGGCCCGACGGCTGCACGGCGTTCGCCGCCTGATCCAGATGCCGAGATCGTGCCCGGGGTGCGCTGGGGGCGGCCCGAGTGGGTGCCGAGTGCCGCGTTCTGGGCGGACATGGTCAGCCGCGCCAGCGAGCAGTCCGACGGGTTCGTCAACCGCGACGGGTCCCTGCAGGAGGAGGTCGGGTTTTGCCTGCTCGGCGGCTACGGCATCACGGCTGAGGTCAACCATGCGGTTCACGACCGGTTGATGGAGGCCGGCGTGTTCGTGCCGGGACGCCGCCCGGCCGAGGGGGATCTCGAAGCTCTCCTGCTGCAGCCGGTCCTGCTCGGCGGCCGCCCGGTCCGCTACCGGTTCCCGCACCAGCGGGCCCGCCGGCTCGCGGTCGCGTTGGGGATGATCGAGGATGACCCGCCGCCGACCGACGACGCCTTGGCATTCCGGCGCCACCTCATGCGGATTCCGGGCATCGGGCCGAAGACCGCATCCTGGATCACGCGCAACTGGCTGGGCAGCGACGAGGTTGCGATCCTGGATATCCACATCATCCGGGCCGGTCTCCTGATCGGCCTCTTCGACCGGTCGATGCGGGTGCCGCGCGACTACGAGGCGCTGGAGCGGCGCTTCCTGGAGTTCTGCGGGGCGCTCGGCGCCAGGCCGTCCCTGCTCGACGCGGTGATGTGGCGGGCGATGAGGAATATCGGCCGGGGCCCTGTTTGACGGCGGCCGGGAAAAGAGGCCACTGTCGTCTAGGTTCGCGCCCAGGGATCGCGATGTCAGGCGGTAGCAAGTCCAGCACACGCAGGGGCCCGCGTCTGGGGCCGGGTACGTCGTCACCCGTGTCGCCTTCGGGGCGGGAGGGCCAGGGCGGTGGGGCAGGGCTCGGTGGGGGCGCGGACCCTTGCAACCTGCGCTACGACACCGACCTGACGGGGGTGCGGGCCCCTGCGGTGGTGACGGTCCGCGAGCGGGACGTCCTCGACGTGACCTTGCACCGGGAGGATCCCTTCGAGACGGCCGTGTGCCGCACGCGGCCCGCGGCCGACATCGTCGGCTCGCTCGCGGGCATGGAGGGCTTGGACCAACTCCTCGGCTGCCTGCGCGCCGGACATCTGTACGAGGCCCGCGTCATCGAGGTCGATCGCACCCGCTGTCGCGTCTTGGTCGAGCGGGTGACGCGTTGATCGTCGCCGGCGGCTGCTACCTGGAAGTTTGTGCCGTCCCGCGTTGGAGGCGCCTCTTCGGGTCCGGAGGGCGGGCCGCCGCATCGGTCGGCCGGCTCTCGCCCGGAACCGAACTCCATACCTATGCCCACCGGGGGTGGGTCTCGGACGTCCGGAGCTCGATGCACGCGTTCGGTGTGGGCGCGACCGTCCAACCCATCGACGAGAGAATCTCGTTCTCCTACTTCCATCCCCTCTCGCCCGCGTTGCTCGAACCGGCCGTACCCGCTGCGCAACCTGTCCTGACCGTGTCCGGCGACGTGGTGCTTCGGTTCGGCTTCGTGGAAGGCGACGCCGTCGTCTCCGCGCGGCGCGCCGTCCACGATCCGCAGACCGGCCATGCGGCGAGCCCCTTCCGCGCTAATGGCTCCCGGGCCGAGCGGCTCGCCGTCGTGCTGAACCAGGGCGAGGCAGAGGCCGCGACCGGCGCGGCGGGCGACGACGTGGGCACCGCGCTTCTCGCCGCGCACGACGCCGAGATCGTCGTCGTCAAGCGCGGGTGCGAGGGCGCGCGCGTGTTCCGGGTCGGGGGCATGCCGGCCGACATCCCGGCATACCGCTCGGAGCGCGTGTTCAAGATCGGGTCGGGCGACGTGTTCAGCGCGGCCTTCGCGCACCATTGGGGCGAGCGCGGGCTGGACGCCGTCGACGCCGCGGACCTGGCCTCACGCAGCGTCGCGCACTTCGTCGACTACCACGCGCTGCCCCTGCCCCCCGCCGCCGAGCTCGCGTCCCAGTCTGCCCTGCCCGCTGGCCGGCGTCCGGGCCTGATCTACCTGGCGGGACCCTTCTTCGATCTCGCGCAGCGTTGGCTCGTCGAGGAGGCGCTCGAACGGCTCCAGGCACTGGGCGCGCCGGTGTTCTCCCCCTTGCACGAGGTCGGTACGGGCCGTCCGGCCCAGGAAACCGCGGCTGCCGATCTCGAAGGCCTGGACCGCTGCGCCGCGCTGCTCGCGCTGCTCGACGGCGCCGATCCGGGCACCCTGTTCGAGGTCGGGTACGCGCGCGCCCGCGGCAAGCCCGTCGTCGTCCTTGCCGAGCGCCTCGACGACCCGAACCTGACGATGCTCGTCGGCACCGGCTGCCGGGTCGCTCGCGACCTCACATCCGCGCTCTACCAGGCGGCCTGGGCCGCCATGGAATGAGGGCGCTCCTGCTCTCGGGCGGCCTCGACTCGGCGGCCATCGCCGCCTGGCAGAGGCCGGACGTCTGCCTCACGGTCGATTACGGACAGAGGCCGGCCAAGGGCGAGATCGCCGCGGCGGACTCGGTCGCGCGCGAGCTGGGACTTCGCCACGAGATCGCGCGGGTCGACCTGTCGGCCCTTGGCCTTGGCCCGCTCGCGGGGCGCGCGGCCTCGGATCTGGCGCGCGCGCCCGAGTGGTGGCCTTACCGCAACCAGATGCTGGTGACGCTCGCCGGCATGCGGTTCGTGGCCGAGGGACTGACCGAGATCCTGCTCGGGGCGATCAGGACGGATGTTCATGCCGACGGTCGCGCTCCCTTCCTGCGGACCGTCGACCGGCTGATGCACCTGCAGGAGGGAGGCGTCCGGGTCATGGCCCCCGCGCGCCACCTTTCGGCCCTGGAGCTTGTCAGGCGGTCGGGGATCCCCCGTTCACTCCTGGGTGCCACCTTCTCCTGCCATGTCATGGAATACGCCTGCGGTCGGTGCCGTGGCTGCGAGAAGCACCAGGAAACGCTGGCGCGCATCGATGGCGGCCGGGCCCGCGCCGGCACCGCGGCCCGGGCGTCCGCGGCGACGGGAGGTTGAGTCATGTCGGGAGGACCCCCGGGCCGGCGAGGGCGGGCTCCGCGGCGATTGCAGCAGTCCGGCGACGGTTGCGACCTCCACCTCACCGTCGACCTGATAGGGGTGCGTCGTGAGGCGGCGGACCGGGTACGCGAGGGCGACGACCTGCGGATCGAGCTTGTCCACGAGGGGGCCGCGGTCGGCGCGATCTGCCGGAACGGCGAGGGCGCCGTGGTGGGCGCCCTCGCCGCGTTCCCGGGTCTGACGCGGCTTCTCGACTGCCTCGCGCGGGAGGTGCCCTTCGTCGCCCATGTCGAGGAGGTCTCGTCGACGCGGTGCGTGGTGACGGTGTCGAGGACCGACCCATGATCATCGTGGGCGGCAGTTACCGGGAGGTCTGCGCTTACCCGGAATGGGACCGGATTTACGGTTCCGGTGGCCGGGCCGCCGTGGCCGTGAGCGGGCTCGCGCCCGGCTCCGTGCTGCACACCTACGCCTACTCGGGTTGGGCGGCGGACGTACGCGCGACCATGGCGTCGTTCGGCGTCCGTGCCGAAGTGGTCGAGATCGAGAAGGAACTCGTCTTCGAGTACTACCATCCCCTGAGCAAGGAGCCCGTGCCCAAGGCGTCGGCCGGTCTGCCCCGCATCACGGTCTCCGGGGAGGTCGTGCTGAGCTTCGGGATGCTGGAGGGGCCGGCCACGGTCGTGGCCGGCCGGGCCGTCCACGACCCGCAGTCGGACAGTCCCGAGGCGGCCTTCTCGGCGTCAGGGTCGCGGGCGGGCGAGCTGGCATACGTGGTGAGGGACTACATGCTCGCTGCGGCGGATTCGTCGCAGGAGGCGATGGATGTGGCGACACGCATCATGGCCGATGAGGGCGCCTCGGTCGTTGTCGCCCGCCACGCCATCGGCGGCGCCAGCGTCTATGTCGGTGACACGAAGCCGCGGCTGGTTCCGGCCTACATATCGGACACGTGGTTCAAGATCGGCTCCGGCGACGTGTTCTGCGCCGCCTTCGCGCACTACTGGGGCGAGCGCCGGCTCGACCCCGTCGAGGCCGCCGACCTGGCATCGCGCAGCGTCGCCCATTTCAACGACGGTCATCGCCTGCCTCTCCCGGCGCCGCATGCCTTGAGCGCTCTCGTGCCGCAGCCGGACACGGCGCATGGGGGGCGGGTCTTTCTTTCGGGACCGGCGGCGACGCTGCCTCAACGTTGGCTCCTCGACCAGGCACGGTGGTGGCTTCTTGATCTCGGGAGCGAGGTGTTCTCGCCGTTCCATGAGTACGGCGAGCGGCTTGCCGCGAGCGCCGGTCCCGCGCTCGCCGGACTGAGGGCCTGCACGGCTGTCCTCGCGCTTGCGGATGGCGGCGACCCGGGAACGAGCGCCGTCATCGGGCACGCCCGGGCCGTCGGGGTTCCGGTGGTCGTCCTGGCGGAAGCGGTGGCTGCGACGGACCTCGCGGTGCACGCGGGCATGTCGTGCGAGATCGCCCGCGACTTCACGACCGCCCTGTACCGCGCGCACCTGGCCGGAATGCGCTGACCCGACCGGACATCGTCGATGAGACCTCCGACCCGACCCCCTCCCAAACCGCTCCGTGGCGTCTCGGCGGAGCCGGTCCAGCCGCGTGGCCCAGCTTCGGCCGCGGACACCGTGGAGCGTCTCAAGTCGGCGCAGGAGACCTGGCAATCCTTCCAGGACTTCCTGGACCGGCGCATGCACTCGCGCTGGGTCTTTCGGGGCTGCGCGTCCCGCGAATTCCTATGTGTGCCGAGCGCGGGCCGCACGCCGAACCACGACCCGCTGTTCGAGGAGCACCTGTTCCGCGCCTTCAAGCGCGAGGCACGGTTGCACGTCTCGCTGCCGGGGGCGACCGATTGGGACTGGTTGGCCCTGGGGCAGCATTTCGGGCTGCCGACGCGCCTCCTGGACTGGACGACCAACCCACTCGTCGCGTGCTTCTTCGCGGTCTCCAGCGACCCCTTGGACGCCGATGCCGTGATCTACGCCTATCCGGTGGACGACACGCTCGTCATAAATCCGGAGGGCGGACCGGGCCCGTTCGAGATCGACCGCGTGGGGTTCCTGCTCCCGACCACGACGGCCCCGAGGATCGCGAGCCAGCGCGGGTTGTTCTCCGTCCATCCCAGGCCCAGCGAACCCTGGATGCCGAGCGGACTGGCTGAAAACAGCTTCGTCATACCGCGAGGGGTCCGGTCGCGCTTCCAGCGCAAGCTCTTCAGCCTCGGCATCGATGCGGCCCATATCTGGGCTAGCCTTGAGGGCGTATGTCTCTCGCTGAGCTGGCAGTATCGGCAGCGTCTCGGCATTGGCGCCGCCGTGTTCTGAGGAGGTTGCATGCCGGGCCCTGACGCAGCAAGCACGGATGCGGCTGTCCTCCAGGCCGTCGCAACGGCCGTGCGAGAGATCGACCTGACCGGGACCGAAGCCTGGGGGGACCTGGGCGCGCTGTCGGCGCACACGCACGTCGACTCCGTCGAGGTCTTCGCCGACGAGATCAAGGTGCGTGCCGGCAGCTTCGAGGGCCCGATCAACGTCCATTGCACCCTGAATTACGGGAACGGCGCGGACGGCCTTACGGTATCGGAGACCTTTCCAGGACGGTTCGAGGGCAGCCTCTCCCCCGCGGGGCCGGTCATCCTACGGCTGAAGGTGGACACGAGCAGCTTCTACGCCTGAAACGGCCACGGGAACCGCAGGGGCGTATTTATGGTGACGGAGCGGAGGGATGAGTCCCCCTCTACGTCAGACACGACGGTGATGCGTACTTCCTGACCGAAGGCGGGCCATTCGCACCTGACCTCGATTGCGGTCGAGTGTTCTATGAACCTGGCGAGGACTTCGGGATCATCAACGATCCGACGGACGGGCGCGACCCGCCGTTCAAGAGCGAGCCTGGCTCGTTGAGAAATGCTCGGCGACGGGTGAAGCCGAGAGGCCGATTTCCGGCCGACGTGCCTCCCGGTGGGCGTAGTTGGCGGGGCGCGGTGCATCCGGGGGGATGCCGCGGCCGCGCCGTTATTCACCAAGCTTTGCTATTTTCCCTACGCGTAAGCACCAGATTACCTTTAAGCAAAGACAGCCGACTGTCCGTGGATCTCCCGAACCAGGTGAGATCTCAAGCTGGCGTTGGCTTTCACGTCGGAAGTAGGCACTTGCGCCTGTCCCGTGCTATAACGAGCGCCACGGATGGCGCGCGCTCTTTTCGCCCTCGGTCTCGAACGCCAGCTGCCTGTTGAACGCACCAGGATGCCCGGGAAGAACACTTAATCGCTTTCATAGGTCAGCCTATTCGCTTTGAAAGGCAGCCTAATCACTTTCCCCCAGAGCCGCGAGGGTCGAACTTCTCAGTAAATCCGGTCAAGTTACCCTTCCATAGGGTCAAACTTTACTGAGAAATTACACGTCGTGACGATCAGACGTCGAGATTGGCCACGCTCAGCGCGTTCTCCTGGATGAACTCGCGGCGCGGCTCGACCACGTCGCCCATCAGCTTGACGAACAAGTCGTCGGCATCGGTGGAGTCCTTGACCTTCACCTGCAGCAGCGAGCGAACATCGCGATCAAGCGTCGTCTCCCAGAGCTGCTGCGCGGTCATCTCGCCCAGCCCCTTGTAGCGCTGCAGCTGCAGACCCTTGCGGCCGAAGGCCATCACCGCCTCGAACAGGCCGACGGGACCGTAGAGTTCGGTCTCATCCCCTTTTCGGGCGAGCGTCACCGGCTCCTCGTAGATTTCGCGCAGAGCCTCGGCCCGTTCGGCGAGCCGGCGCGCCTCCTGAGAGGCGAGCAGCGACGCGTCGAGGGTCGCGACCTGCTTCACGCTGCGGAGCGTCCGGCTGAAAGCGTAACCGCCTTCCGAGGCCGCGCCGGTCCAGCCCTTCTCGATCTCGTCGGCGATGCGATCGAGGCGCTTGGCGGTGCGGTCGGCTAGAACCTCCGCTTCGCCGGTATTTTCGGCGACATCCTTGGCGAAGGCGCCGGCAAGAACCGCCTGCTCGACCACCCCACGGTCGTAGCGGGTGTGCAACCCGTGCAGGATGCCGCGGAAGGCCCTCGCCTCCTCGACCAGCGTCTTCAGCTGGGCGCCGCCGAACTCCGTGCCCGAGGCCAGCCGAAGCACGGCTCCCTCGACGCCCTGATCGATCAGGTAATCCTCCAGCGCGCGCTCGTCCTTGAGGTAGAGGGCGCGCCGGCCGCGCTCGGCTTTGTAGAGCGGCGGCTGGGCGATGTAGAGGTGACCGCGCTCGATGATCTCCGGCATCTGTCGGAAGAAGAACGTCAGCAGCAGCGTACGGATATGCGAGCCGTCGACATCCGCATCGGTCATGATGATGATGCGGTGGTAGCGCAGCTTGTCCGGGTTGAACCCCTCGCGATCGGTCGAGGAACGGCCGATGCCGGCACCGAGCGCGGTGATCAGCGTACCGATCTCGGCCGAGGACAGCATCCGGTCGGCACGCACGCGCTCGACGTTGAGGATCTTCCCGCGCAAGGGCAACACGGCCTGGAAGGTGCGGTCACGGCCCTGCTTGGCCGAACCGCCGGCGGAATCGCCCTCCACCAGCAGCAACTCGCACTTCGTAGGATCGCGCTCCTGGCAATCGGCGAGCTTTCCCGGGAGCGAGGCGATGTCGAGCGCGCCCTTGCGGGTGATGGTCTCACGGGCCTTGCGCGCCGCCTCGCGGGCCGCCGCCGCGAGTACCACCTTGGCCATCACGGATTTGGCCTGAGCGGGGTTCTCCTCCAGCCAGCGCGAAAGCCCTTCGTTGAGAATGTTCTCGACCGCTGGACGGACCTCGGAGGAAACGAGTTTGTCCTTCGTCTGCGAGGAGAATTTCGGGTCCGGGACCTGGACGGAAATGACGGCGGTCAGGCCCTCGCGGCAATCATCGCCGGTGAGCGAGACCTTCTCCTTCTTGGCGATGCCCGAGGATTCGGCATAGCCCGTCATCTGGCGCGTCAGGGCAGCGCGGAAGCCCGCCATGTGCGTGCCGCCGTCGCGCTGCGGGATGTTGTTGGTGAAGGGCAGGACCGTCTCGTTGAACGAGTCGTTCCACCAGAACGCCACCTCGACGCGGATGCCGTCGCGCTCACCGAGCACCGTCACGGGCTTCGTCATGCCTTCGACGGGTTTGCGCGAGCGGTCGAGATAGCGCACAAACGCCTCGACGCCGCCCTCGTAGCAGAGTTCTTCACGCTTGTGCTCGGCGTGCCGTGCGTCGGTGAGCACGATACGCACGCCCGAGTTCAGGAAGGCGAGTTCGCGCAGGCGCTTCTCCAGCGTCGCGAAATCGAACTCGGTCATCGTGAAGGTTTCGGGGCTCGGCAGGAACGTCACTTCGGTGCCGCGCCGGTCGCCCGCGGGACCGACCACCTCCAGAGGCGCCACGGCGTCGCCGTGGCGGAACTCCATGCGGTGCTCCTTGCCGCCGCGCCAGATCCGGAGCTTCAGGCTGGTGGAGAGCGCGTTGACGACCGACACGCCGACGCCGTGAAGGCCGCCCGAGACCTTGTAGGAGTTCTGGTCGAACTTACCGCCGGCGTGGAGCTGGGTCATGATGACCTCGGCCGCCGAAACCCCCTCCTCCTTATGGATGTCGGTGGGGATGCCACGGCCGTTGTCCGAGACCGTGCAGGAGCCGTCGGGATTCAGCGTCACGGTCACGAGGTCGGCGTGGCCGGCGAGCGCCTCGTCGATGGCGTTGTCCACCACCTCGTAGATCATGTGGTGGAGGCCGGAGCCGTCGTCGGTATCGCCGATATACATGCCCGGCCGCTTGCGGACGGCATCCAGGCCCTTCAGCACGCGGATCGATTCCGCGCCGTAGCTGTCGGCGTGTTCGGTGTTCGGGGAGTCAGCCATGAAATTCCTCGGGCAGGCGGCTCGGAAGCCCTTTTTCGAGCCCGGACGGACCGGGCGTGCCTGCTATCTCCGTCTTAATCCCATATAGGCGTTCCCCCCTGATTTTGCATCGTTTTCTGCGTCGGGAAAGCGCCACTCTCGCGCATTGTGGCCCCGTCGCGTTAACGCCGCGTAAGGGCTGTTTGCGGCCCTCATAGCGCGTGATCGAACCGCCCTCCTTCCGGCGCTCCCACGCATCGTCGAGTCGGGTGTGTCGGCCCGGCCGGCAAGCGATTGGGCCCAGGCGGACTTCGCGTTTCGCTCCGTCGAAGACCGGTTGCCCAATTTCGGTCCCATCATCGATGCCGGCATAGTCGACGTCCGGCCGAAGTTCGGGGGCGCGCGATGCCAAGACCCGGATGGAAGTGTCACTCACGCTCGCTTGAACCAGAAGGCATCCCGTCGCCTCCTCGCATCAACGCGATCGGGTAACGACCTGCGAGACCTTTGCCACGGCCGTGGAGCAGACCCGGCGCAGGAACCCGCCGCAGTCACCCTTGCAGAAAGGGATTGGTCATCCGCTCCTGTCCAAGCGTTCCCGTCGGCCCGTGACCGGGAATGAACGCGACGTCGTCTCCGAGCGGAAGCACCTTCTTCCGGATCATCCGAAGCAGTTGCTCGTGGTTCCCGCCGGGCAGGTCGGTGCGGCCGATCGAGCCTTGGAACACCACATCGCCGACCAGGGCGAAGCGGGCGTCGCGGCTCATGAACACGACGCTGCCGGGAGAGTGTCCGGGGGCGTGCCAGATATCGAAGGTGAGGCCGCCGATGGTGACGGTATCGCCCTCGGCGAGCCAGCGATCCGGCGTGATCGCTCGGGCATCGTCGAGGCCGTAACTCGCGCCGGTCTCGGGCAGGGAGTCGAGCAGGAACCTGTCCGCCTCGTGCGGCCCCTCGACGGGGACGCCGAGCCGCTCCTTCAGCTCGGCGGCGCCGCCGGCATGGTCGATATGGCCATGCGTCAGCAGGATCTTCTCGACCTTGACGCCCTGCGAGCGGATCGCGGCCTCGATCCGATCCAGATCACCTCCGGGATCGACCACGGCGCCGATCTTGGTGGCGTCGTCCCAAATCAGGGTACAATTCTGCTGGAACGGGGTGACCGGGATGATCGCGGCGCGGGGCGTGGCGGGCATGCGGACTCGGCAGGTTGAGACAGTCGTGTGCGGTTCTAGACCGTCGGGCCGGGAAGCGCCAATGCGCCGCGCCTTCAGCCCTCGGCCGGAATCGGGCGCGGTCGGCCCACCTCGTCGATGGCGACGAAGGTGAAGGTCGCCTCGGTCACCTTCTCGCGCAACTGCGTCTGGAAGCGCCGAGCCCAAGCCTCGAGATGGATCTTCATCGAGGTGCGCCCGACATGCCCGATCCGGGTGTAGACGCACAATACGTCTCCGACCCTCACGGGCCGGATGAAGGTCATCGCATCGACGGCCACGGTCACGACTCGCCCCTGCGCCCGCTCGACCCCGGCAATGCCGCCGGCCTGATCCATCTGCGACAGCACCCAGCCACCGAAGATGTCGCCATTGGCATTGGTGTCGGCGGGCATGGCGATGGTACGCACCGTCAGGTCGCCGATCGGATGAACGTCGCCCACATCGATCGCCTGCGTCATCGATCCCCCCTGCCATCGATTCGACGATGGATCAGCCGACAGCCAAGCACGGCTACAGGCCCTGCGCCAGAGGCGGGAAACTGGCCCGTCAGGGCATCAGGCCGAGAAGCTCAAGTCCGGCGGCGAGGAAGATCGCCGCAGCGCAGACGAACAGCTCCAGGGGAATATCCTGCCAGGACAGAGTGCGAGCGGCCGCAATCGCGCGCCGCTGCCGCGTCACGAGATCGATCATGGGGCGTCCTCCGGAGCGGCCCGTCTCAAGCGGACCCACTCCCTCGAACGCCATCCTACCTTCATGAGGGACCTTTCGGAAGGCGTCCGACGGCGCCCGGCTCGCCAGGCGCGGAACACGAAAAAGCCCGAAGCGGCGACGCTCCGGGCTTCTCGTCGAACGGTCCGCCGTGGGGATGCCGGACGGCGTCCCCGAACGGTTCGAGGACCTCAGTAGTAGAAGCGGCGCGGGCCGTAGAAGCGGCGCGGACCGTAGTACGGACGACGATAGTAGGGGCGACGGTAGAACGGGCGCGGGCCGTAGAAGCGGCGACCGTAATAGGGGCGCGGCCCCCAACCGCGGCGATAGTAATACTGCGCCTTCTGGACGGTGGCGGGAGCGGTTTCGGTCACCAGCGCGGCCGACGGACCGACCGGAGCGGCCGAGGCACCCTGCGGCGCGACCGCGGCGAGGCCCAGGACCATCAGCGCGGCGATGAGAAGTTTCTTGAGCAAGTGGGCATTCCCTCTGCGGCAAACGCGATCGGTCGCGCCGGAGCCGGCGCGCCGCGGGGGCGTGAACGCGCGAAGGTCGGGAACGGTTGCGTGGGAAATGCACGCCGCGCGGGTCGATCACTTCACGCCGCCGGAGCGGCCGAAGCGTATCAGGCGATCTTCGTCGTCATGTCCACGATAGAGGCCTCGCCGCTCTTCTTCACAAGCGCGATGCCACGCTCGCAATCCTCGCGGCGTACGTAGCCCTCGCCGGAATCGGCGATCACGTTGCCGTTCTGAACGCGCAGCCGCCAGCGCCACTGCCCGCCCGCGTCACGATAGAGTTCGTAGCGCATCCCGCCTGTCTCCTCTTGGGCCGCGCTTCGAACGAGCACGGCGCGGGATAGAACGCATCCCGCGCCGAAAGGATCGCTTCAGCCGCTCAGGCGATCAGGAACGCGGCGCGCGATCGAGCCAGCCGATGGCCCGCCCGCCCTCACCACCGCCGGAGCGCGCGGGGCGTCCGTCGCGGCGGCCGTCGTTCGGGCGGCCGCCCTGGGGACGCGCACCCTGCGGGCGAGCGCCCTGAGGACGGCCCTCACCGGCCCGCTCGGGGCGGCGCTGGTCTTGCCTGACCTTCAGGACGCGGAGCACCCGAGCGCTGGTCCTGACGGTGCCCCGGCTGTCCGCCCGGACGGCCACCGCGCGCCTCGTGAGCGCGCGGCTCGCCACGGCCCTCGCCACCCTGGCCGCGACCGCCGCCCGGACGTCCCTGGCGATGACCGGGGCGACCCTGCGGCTGGCGCGGCGGGCGACGTGCCTCCTCGGCGGCGGTGTCCTGCGCCTCCTGCCGGCTCGGCGGGACGAAGCCCTCGGGGAAGCCGGCGACCGGCACCTTCTGGCGCGTGGTCCGCTCGATGTCGCGGAGATAGGCGCGCTCCTCGTCATTGCAGAACGAGATCGCCTGACCCTCCGCACCGGCGCGGGCCGTGCGGCCGATGCGGTGGACGTAGCTCTCCGGCACGTTCGGCAGGTCGTAATTGACGACGTGGGTGACTCCCTCGACGTCGATGCCGCGAGCGGCGATGTCGGTCGCCACCAGGACGCGGCACGAGCCGTCGCGGAAGGCGGCGAGCGCCCGCTCGCGCTGCGGCTGGCTCTTGTTGCCGTGGATCGCCGCACCGACGATGCCGACCTTGTCGAGGCCGCGCACGACCCGGTCCGCACCGTGCTTGGTGCGGGTGAAGACGAGCACGCGCTCGATCTTCGGATCACGCAGGACGTGGTTGAGCAGGGCCTGCTTGGCGCCGGTATGGCAGAAGATCACCTGCTGCTCGACGCGCTCGGCGGTGGTCGCTACCGGGGTCACTGCCACCTGCACCGGGTTGGTCAGGTACTGGTCGGCGAGGCCGGCGATGTTCTTCGGCATCGTGGCCGAGAAGAACAGGCTCTGGCGACGCGCCGGCAGCATCTTCACGATCCGCTTGAGCGCGTGGATGAACCCGAGATCGAGCATCTGGTCGGCCTCGTCGAGGACGAGGATCTCGACGCCTTCCAGCGTCAGCGCCCGGCGGTCGACGAGATCGATGAGCCGGCCCGGCGTGGCGACGAGGATATCGACGCCCGGCGCGATCGCCCGCTCCTGACGATTGATGTTCACGCCGCCGAAGACGACGGTGTTGGTGTAGGGCAGGTGCCGGCCGTAATCGGAGAAGCTCTCGGCGATCTGGCTCGCCAGCTCGCGGGTCGGCGAGAGCACGAGCACGCGGCAACCGCGCCGCGGCGCACGGCGGTTGTCGAGCGACAGGCGATGCAGAATCGGCAGAGCGAAGGCGGCGGTCTTTCCGGTGCCGGTCTGGGCGATGCCGCAAAGGTCGCGGCCTTCCATCGCCGGCGGAACCGCCTGCGACTGGATCGGAGTCGGCGTGACGTAGCCGGCTTCTTCCAGCGCGCGGAGCACGGGCTGAGCGAGGCCGAAATCAGTGAATTGAGTCAAGTCGGTACTTTCAAGGCAGAGGAACCCGCGATCCGGCGCAACGCGCTCGGAAAAATAGTGAGGTCCGTCGGTCCGGGAGGCTGCCCGCGTGATGGGGCGGCCTGGGGTGCATGCACGTTGAAGAGAGGGGCCGGGGCGCGACCTGGGAAAGGCGCGAACCGTCACGCAGCCCCCTCAAGCGACCCCGTATGGCCGCTGACGCTGCAGGTGCGATATGCGACGTTGCACCTGCGAAGTCAATGCGAGCCTCACGCTTCCACCCGCATCGGATCGAGCGGCCGATTCCGCTCCCGCATCGTCGCGGGTTGGTCGAGGATAGCTGCTCCGATGCCGGACTCCGCGGTTAGCAACCCAAGCGACGAAGGCGATCGAGATATACTGTCAAGCTCAATTGAATCAAACATTAAAATACCAGACAAAGAGATCACATATCTCAATTGACAATTCATAATAACGCTCTCGTGATATATAAAATAATCATCGGAAAGGAACATCATCAATCTTGCATTGGATCCCCGGTCATCGGCTCGAAAACCGATCTCGCAGGAGATGTCCAATGGCGACGATTTCGGGAACGGACTCAGACAATGTTCTGACCGGCACGCTTGGTGACGACATCATTCTCGGCCTTCTCGGGAACGACGTCATAACGGATCCGGGCGGCTTCAATCGGATCGACGGTCAGGGTGGAAACGACACCATTACCGGCGGCGCCGACCTCGACTACATCGCCGGCGGGCCCGGGAACGACACGATCTTCGGCGCAGGGGGCTTCGATCAAATCATCGGAGAGGCCGGCAACGATACAATCTACGGCCAGGATGGCGACGACTACGCCGCCGGCAATCCCGGTGACGATGCTCTCTACGGTGGCCTCGGAAACGACTTCCTGGTCGGCGAGGCGGGCTTCGACCTCGTCTTCGGTGACGAGGGCAATGACTTCGTCGCCGGCGGTGACGACAACGACACCGTCCGCGGCGGCGACGGCGACGACTTGGTCGACGGCGACCTCGGAAACGATGTCCTGTTCGGTGACGCGGGCAACGACGTCGTCTTCGGTGACTTCGGCGACGACAGGATGTCGGGCGGTTCGGGCAGCAACACGCTCGACGGCGCGTTCGGCATCGATACCGCCGTCTTCGCCTTCAACTTCGCCAATGCCGGCGTCTCGTCCGCAGGCACCCTGTCGGTGATCACCGGCCAGAACTCCACGGACACGGTCAAGAACACCGAAATCTTCGCATTCGCCGACCGAACCATTGTTCAGGGCGACGGCAACGCCCTGGTCGACGACTTGTTCTACCTGAGCCAGTACAAGGACGTCTTCAACAACGGCAACGACGCCGAGCAACATTTCCGCGACTACGGCTGGAGGGAAGGCCGCAACCCGAATGCCTTCTTCGACACGCAGGGCTACCTCGCCGCCTATAAGGATGTGGCGGCGGCCGGCATCAACCCTCTCGAGCACTACCTGACCTACGGCTGGAAGGAGGGCCGCGATCCCTCGGCTCAATTCGATACCAAGCAGTACCTCGCGGCTTACGCGGACGTGGCAGCGGCCGGCATCAATCCGCTGCAGCACTACCTCGAATATGGCGCCGTCGAAGGGCGACAGACCTTCGGCGACGGCACTTTCGCCTGACGACCCCGTCACGGCACAAATTCAGTGATCCGGCGAACGGCCGCCGGATCGTCGACGACGGACCGAGCCCCGGCGCGGAGCGCGCCGGGGCCTTTCGTGCGTGACGCCTCAGCCCTCGTCGAATCGGCTCATCCGGAACACTTCGATGCCGGCTCCGTCGATCACCCGCACCGCCTCCGCGGCGGTGCCGGAGCGCTGCGGAACACGGGCTCGGGCGAACAGACGTCGCGCGCGCTCCTCCGCCCCCTCCCGACTCGACGTCCGCACAGAGATCCGCTGCTGAACGCCTCCCGGCGCGTCGGCCTCGTCAGGGCCGAGCACCTCGATGTGATAGGTCTCTCGCACGTCGTTTCGTGTCCTCGCCTCTGAGCGTGGTCCTTGGCACGGGGCTTACCCCAAGATCGGGCCGTCCGCAGGTCCGTGGAAGGCGCCGAGCGAGCGGGACCCGGTGACGCGGGGGTTTCCGTTTCCCGCCCTTGCCGAATTCCCGCCAATGCCGGATGTGGTGTCTTCCCCGCGGGTACGCGCACAGGCGAGGACATCCATGACTGCATCGCCCTTCGTCACGGTGGACTGGCTGCACCAGCGCCTCAGCGCGCCGGACATCGTCGTACTAGACGCCTCCTGGTACCTGCCGGCCCAGGGGCGCGACGCCGAGGCCGAGTACCGGGCTGCCCATATTCCGGGCGCGATCCGCTTCGATCTCGACGCGATGAGCGACACCGACTCGCACCTTCCCCACATGCTGCCGCGGCCCGAGGTGTTCTCCTCGAAGATGCGCGCGCTCGGCGTCGGCGACGGGGCGCAGGTCGTCGTCTACGATGGGATGGGCCTGTTCTCGGCGCCGCGGGTGCGTTGGATGCTCCAGACCTTCGGCATGCGCAACGTCAAGCTGTTGGAAGGCGGCATGCCGGCCTGGATCGCGGCGGGCTATCCGACGGAGGACGGTCCGGGCCGCCCGCGCGACCGTCGTCACTTCACCGCGCGGCTGGACAACGGCGCGGTGGCGAATGCCAGCGACGTCTCACGCGCGCTCGCCAACGGCTCGGCCCAGGTCGTCGATGCCCGCTCCGGTCCGCGTTTCCGCGGCGAGGAGGCGGAGCCGCGCCCGGGCGTGCGACCCGGCCACATGCCGGGCGCCCGGAACCTGCACTATGCCGCCCTCCAGGCCAATGGCCGCCTGCGGGACGAGGCCTCGCTGCGCGCGGCGATCGCCGAGGCCGGGGTGGATCTCGACCGTCCCGTCATCACCACCTGCGGCTCGGGCGTCACCGCCGCCATCGTCGCGCTGGCCCTCGAAACGTTGGGCAAGGAGCCGCGGGCCCTGTACGACGGCTCGTGGTCGGAATGGGGGGCGGATCCGGCCCGTCCCGTCGAGACCGGTCCCGCCTGAGGCATCGTTCCGCGCCTCTCGCCGGCGGTGCATTCCGGGGATGCCGGCCGCCGAGAGGACGACACAGCGTTAAAGGGCGGTTAAGAGGACGCGCATAAGCTTGGCCGAAGCCGGCCGCCGGATCCTCGGTCGCTTGGGGATCCGGACGGCACCCGTACGGCCCGTCTCGAAGGCTCGGAGGATACGGCTTGGGCAGGGGCCCCGAACGCTGGCAGCTCTACCGCCTGCTCGGTCACGAGATCGTCCGCGCGGTTCGCGAGCGGACGGCGCGGCTCACGGCGCGGCCCGAGATCCTCACCCGGGCCCGGGTGACCGGTCTCGTCATCGCGCCGCACGATCTGCGCACCAGCGACGCCTCGCTCGCCGACGACATCTATTCCGGCCTGTTCGTCTTCGCCGGCCGCTCGCTGATCGTGAGCGGGCGCTCCCCCTTCGATTACGATCCCCCCTCCCCCGAATGGGCGGACGCGCTCTACGGCTTCGGCTGGCTGCGCCACCTGCGCGCCGCCGACACGGCGCTGGCGCGGGCCAACGCCCGGGCCTTCGTCTCGGATTTCATGAGCGGAAGGGGCGAGGCCGCCCGCGCCAGCCCGGTGCCTGTGGCCTCGCGGCGGCTGATCTCGTTCCTGTGCCAGTCCCCGCTGGTGCTGGAGGGTGCCGACCACGCCTTCTACCAAGCCTTCCTCAAGGCGGTGGGTAAGGGCGCGCGGGAACTGGAACGCTCGCTGCGCCGCTCGGCGCCGCCGCAATCGCGCCTGCTCGCGGCGGTGGCGCTGACCTATGCCGGACTCTGCTGCGAGGGGATCGAGCCGATCCTGCGCCGGGCGACCCGCATCCTCGTCCGCGAACTCGACGCGCAGATCCTGCCCGACGGCGGCCACCGCTCCCGCGATCCGCGTCTCGCGATGGAGCTGCTGCTCGACCTGCTGCCGCTCCGCCAGAGCTTCCTCAGCCGCAGCGTCGATCCGCCCGAAGCGCTCCTGCGCGCGGTGGACCGGATGCTGCCGGCCCTACGCCTTCTGCGCCACGGCGACGCCTCGCTCAGCCACTTCAACGGCATGGGCGTCACCGCGGCCGACCATCTCGCCACGCTGCTGGTCTACGACGGGTCCGGCACCGAGCCGCTGATGTATGCGTCCCATTCCGGCTATGCCCGGATGGAGACGGGCCGCGTCGTCATGGTCTGCGATGTCGGCGCGCCGCCGCCGATGGACCAGTCGCGCGAGGCCGGCGGCGGGTGTCTCTCCTTCGAGCTGACGAGCGGGGCGCAGCGCATCGTCGTCAATTGCGGCGCCCCCGCGAGCGGCGGCGAGCTGCGCCGGGCGGCGCGCAGCACCGCCGCGCACTCGACGGCGACGGTCGCCGACACCTCCTCCTGCCGCTTCCTCGACGAGCCGGAAGATTGGTGGATCGGCCGCCTCGCCGCACGCTGGCTGCTGGCGCGCCGTGGCCCCGTCGTGCTGCGCGGTCCCGGCCCTGTCGCGGTCGAGCGGCGCACGGAGAACGGAGATTCCGTCCTCGCCGCCCGCCACGACGGCTACGTCGCCGAGTTCGGCATCCTGCACGAGCGCCGCTGGCGCCTCTCCGGCAGCCCGGTGCGGCTCGAGGGCGAGGATGCCTTCCTTCGCGAGGGCAAGCGCGCCCGAGCGCGTCCCTATCCGGTCGCGGTGCGCTTCCATCTCCACACCGCCGTCGCCGCCCAACCACAGGAGGATGGCAGCGTCACCTTGGGTCTGCCGACGGGCGAGCGCTGGCGCTTTACCGCGGAGGGTGCGACGCTGACGATCGAGGAGAGCGTCTATTTCGCAGGCGTCGTCGGCGCGCGGCGCACTGCGCAGATCGTCCTTCACCTGTCGGTGGACGCGGACGCCCTCGTGCGCTGGCGGATCGAGCAGATCTGACGGCCGCTCAGGGTGCGGCGTTGGGAACGGTTGCTTTCGTCATCGGACACACTGGCCGCCAACTGGCCGCCCCTGTCGGTTCCGTGCTACCGCGCGCGCGATTTCCTCGTTCGACGACACAGGCCATACCATGCCGCGCGACCAGATCCGGGTCACCCGCGCCCTCCTTTCCGTTTCCGACAAGACCGGGCTGACGGACTTCGCCACGGCGCTGAGCCGTCGCGGTGTCGAGCTGGTCTCGACCGGCGGCACGCATCGGGCGCTGACGGAAGCAGGGCTCGCGGTCCGGGAAGTCTCCGAGCTGACCCGCTTTCCCGAGATGATGGATGGTCGGGTGAAGACCCTTCATCCGGCGGTCCATGGCGGCTTGCTCGCGGTGCGCGACAATCCAGAGCATCAGGCAGCGCTCGCCGCCCACGGGATCGGCGCCATCGACCTGCTCGTCGTCAACCTCTACCCGTTCGAGGAGACGCTGAAGGCCGGCAAGGCCTACGACGACTGTGTCGAGAACATCGACGTCGGCGGCCCTGCCATGATCCGCGCGGCGGCCAAGAACCACGCCGACGTCGCCGTGGTGGTCGATGTCTCGGATTACGAGACCATCCTCGCCGAGCTCGCCGCTCAGGATGGTCAGCTCAGCGCGGCGACCCGTCGCCGGCTGGCGCAGAAGGCCTTTTCGCGCACCGCCTCCTACGACGCGGCCATCGCCAACTGGCTCGCCGAGGTCGAGAGCAGCGACGAGGCTCCAACCTTCAAGGCTCTGGGCGGCACGCTCGCACAGGGCCTGCGCTACGGCGAGAACCCGCACCAGTCGGCGGCCTTCTACCGCCTGCCCGGCACCCTGCGCCCCGGCATCGCCACCGCCCGGCAGGTCCAGGGCAAGGAGTTGTCCTACAACAACCTCAACGACACCGACGCGGCCTACGAATGCGTCGCCGAGTTCGATCCCGCCCGTGCGGCGGCGGTGGCGATCATCAAGCACGCCAATCCGTGCGGCGTCGCGGAGGGCGCCAGCCTGCTGGAGGCTTACGAGCGGGCGCTGGCCTGCGACCCGACCTCGGCCTTCGGCGGCATCGTCGCTCTCAATCGCCCTCTGGAGGCAGAGGCCGCGCGAAAGATCGTGGAGATCTTCACCGAAGTCATCATCGCCCCCGACGCCTCGGAGGAGGCCAGGGCCATCGTCGGCGCCAAGAAGAACCTGCGGCTCCTGCTCGCCGGCGGCCTCGCCGATCCGCGGGCGAAGGGCGAGACAATCCGCACGGTCGCCGGCGGCTTCCTCGTCCAGGCCCGGGACGCGATGAGCGTGGACGACATGGAGCTGAAGGTCGTCACCAAGCGTAAACCGAGCGAGAGCGAACTCGCCGACATGCGCTTCGCCTACCGCGTGGCCAAGCACGTGAAGTCGAACGCCATCGTCTACGCCAAGGGCGGCGCCACGGTCGGCATCGGCGCCGGGCAGATGTCACGGGTCGATTCCTCGATCACCGCAGCGCGGAAAGCTGCTGAAGCGGCAGAGCGCCTCGGGCTTCCTGAGTCCCTGGCCAAGGGCTCGGCGGTGGCCTCGGACGCCTTCTTTCCCTTCGCCGACGGCCTGCTCGCCGCGGCCGAGGCCGGCGCTACCGCTGTGATCCAGCCCGGTGGCTCGATGCGCGACGACGAGGTGATCCGTGCCGCAGACGAGGCGGGTCTCGCCATGGTGTTCACGGGCGTGCGCCACTTCCGCCACTGAGCGGGCGCGCACGACGCGTTCATCGCCGGGAGCGCCGCGGCCTCTGAATTGGAAAAAGGCCCCACCTCTCGGCGGGGCCTTTTCCGTCTAGGCCGGTCAGACCCGGAGGCCTCAGGCCAGGATGTCCCGGTCCTTGGTCTCGGGGATGAAGATCAGGCCGATCACGAAGGTGAAGAGCGCGATCACGATCGGGTACCAGAGCCCGTAGTAGATGTCGCCGGTCTGGGCCACCATGGCGAAGGCGGTGGCGGGCAGCAGGCCGCCGAACCAGCCGTTGCCGATATGGTAGGGCAGCGACATCGAGGTGTAGCGGATCCGGGTCGGGAACAGCTCCACCAGCGCGGCGGCGATCGGGCCGTAGACCATCGTCACGTAGAGGACGAGGATCGTCAGGATGCCGACGACCGCGAGCTTCTGGCCCGTGAAGATGTCGATCGGGTTCGAGGCCTTGATCACGGTGGGGTTGGCCGTGGCCGAGGGATAGCCGGCTTCCGTCAGTGCCGCCGGCACCGCCTTGGCGAAGTTCGGATCGGCGACGGGGAAGTCCTTGCCGTTGATGCTGACCACGGTCGGCGTACCGGCCGGCTGGTTCTCGGTGGTGTAGTTCACGGCGGAGCGGGCGAGCAACGCCTTGGCGATGTCGCACTCCTTGGTGAACTTGGCGGTGCCGACCGGATTGAACTGGAACGAGCACTCGTCCTTGTTCGTCTTCACCACCACCGGCACGTTCGCCTGAGCCGCGTGCAGGGCCGGGTTGGCCTGGGCGGTCAGCATGTTGAACAGCGGGAAGTAGGTGAGCGCCGCGATCAGGCATCCGCCGAGGATGATCGGCTTGCGGCCGATCCGGTCCGAGAGGCTGCCGAAGAACAGGAAGCCGCCGGTGGCGAGGATCAGTGACCACGCGATCATGATGTTGGCCGTGAACTGATCGACCTTCAGGATGCTCTGCAGGAAGAACAGCGCGTAGAACTGGCCGGTGTACCAGACCACCGCCTGACCGGCGGTGAGACCGAGCAGGGCGAGGAGCGCCCACTTGGCGTTCTTCCACTGGCCGAAGGCCTCGGAGAGCGGTGCCTTGGAGTGAGTGCCCTCCTCCTTCATCTTCTTGAAGGCCGGGCTCTCCTGCATCTGCAGGCGGATCCAGACCGAGATGGCGAGCAGCACCACCGAGACGAGGAACGGGATGCGCCAGCCCCAGACCTGGAAGGCGGTCAGCGTGGTCGTGGTGCCGTCCGCGTTGGTCACCGTGGTGGCCGGGTAGGCGCTGTTCACGTAGCCCTGCGTCGACAGGATGATGATCAGCGAGAGCAGCAGGCCGAGCGTCGCCGTGGTCTGGATGAAGGCGGTGTAGAAGCCACGGCGTCCGGGCGGGGCGTGCTCGGCCACGTAGACCGCCGCGCCGCCGTACTCGCCGCCGAGGGCGAGGCCCTGGAGCATGCGCAGCGCCAGCAGCGTTACCGGGGCGATCCAGCCGACATTGTAGGCCGCGAGCGTCGAGTAGGAGGGCAGCAGGCCGACCGCGAAGGTCGAGATGCCCATGATCAGGATGGTGACGAGGAAGGTATACTTGCGGCCGACCATGTCACCGAGACGGCCGAACACCAGGGCGCCGAAGGGGCGCACGAGGAAGCCTGCGGCGAAGGCCAGAAGCGCGAAGATGTTGCGCGTCGCCTCCGGGTAGGCGGAGAAGAACTGCGCTCCGATGATCGCGGCCAGCGATCCGTAGAGATAGAAATCATACCACTCGAAAACAGTCCCGAGCGAGGAGGCCATGATGACCTTCTTCTCGCCGGCAGTCATTGGCCTGACTGCCTCCCCGGGCCGCGCTACTGCGGTTGCCCCAGCCATCTCTGTCGTTCCTCCAGGTCACACGTGAGCGGGCGTCCGGTTCTCCGGCTTCGACCCGTTCCATGCGCTCGGCGCATGTACACGCTTGTGTTACCGCATGCCTCGAAACGGCCCAATAGGTAAATCGCAGCAAAAGGCGCGTCGTTGACAGGATTTGGGCTCCTGTAACGAGCCGAGTTCTGGCGGACGAGAAAAAGGGCGCAGCCTCGTCGGCTGCGCCCTCCAGGATCGGCTCGTATTCGAGGCTCAGTGCACGTGCGCGCCCGAGGCTCCGATGCCGGTCTCCGAGCGCACGAATTGAGCGTCGAAGGCGGCACGCTCGCGGTCGGCCCGACGGGTCCTGTCCATCTTCGAGACGGCCCAGATCGTCAGGAAGGCCAGCGGCATCGAGAACAGGGCCGGGTTCGCGTAGGGGAACAGGGCCGCCGGGTGACCGAAGGTCTTCACCCACACCGCATCCGACAGCACCACCATGACCACCGCCGCCACGAGCCCGACGAGGCCGCCGATGAGCGCACCCCAGGTCGTGGTGCCGCGCCAAAGGATCGACATGGCCAGAACGGGGAAGTTGCAGCTCGCCGCCACGGAGAAAGCGAGGCCGACCATGAAGGCGACGTTCTGGTTCTCGAATACGTAGCCGAGATAGATCGCCACGATGCCGATGCCGACGGCGGAGGCCTTGGAGAGGTTCACCTCCGCCCGCTCCGTGGTCCGCCCGCGGGCGAAAACCTGCGCGTAGAGGTCGTGGCTGATCGCCGAGGCGCCGGCGAGCGTCAGGCCCGCCACCACCGCGAGGATTGTCGCGAAGGCCACCGCCGAGATGAAGCCGAGGAAGTACGGCCCGCCCACCGCGTTGGCGAGGTTCACGGCGACCATGTTGGTGCCGCCGATCATGTCCTTGATCTTGTTGTAGGTCGTGCCGTCCGCGCCGAGCTTGAAGTAGCTCGGGTCGGACATCAGCAGGGCGATTCCGCCGAAGCCGATGATGAAGGTGAGGATGTAGAAGTAGCCGATCAGGCCGGTGGCGTAGAACACCGACTTCCGCGCGGCCTGGGCGTCCGACACCGTGAAGAAGCGCATCAGGATGTGCGGCAGACCGGCGGTGCCGAACATCAGGCCGACGCCGAGCGAGAGTGAGTCGATCGGATTGGAAACGAGTCCGCCCGGCGCCATGATGGCCTCGCCGTTCGGGTGCGTCTGCACGGCGCTGGCGAACAGCTTCTCCGGGCTGAAGCCGTACTTGTAGAGCACGGCGCCGGCCATGAAGGTCGCGCCGCCCAGAAGCAGGCAGGCCTTGATGACCTGAACCCAGGTCGTCGCCTTCATGCCGCCGAAGGCCACGTAGATGATCATCAGCGCGCCGACGATCACCACCGCGTAGAGGTAGGGCAGGCCGAACAGGAGCTGGATCAGCTTTCCGGCGCCGACCATCTGCGCGATCAGGTAGAACGCCACCACGACGAGGGTTCCGGTGGCCGAGATGATGCGGATTGAGGTCTGGTCGAGTCGGAAGCTCGCCACGTCGGCGAAGGTGAACTTGCCGAGGTTGCGCAGCCGCTCGGCGATCAGGAACAGCACGATCGGCCAGCCGACGAGGAAGCCCGTCGAATAGATCAGGCCGTCGAAGCCCGAGGAATAAACCAGTCCCGAGATGCCGAGGAAGGACGCCGCCGACATGTAGTCGCCGGCGATCGCCAGGGAGTTGGTGCGGGCCGAGATGCCGCCGCCCGCGGCATAGAAGTCGGCCGCCGACTTCGAACCCTTCGCCGCCCGGTAGGTGATGCCGAGGGTGAACAGGACGAAGAACAGGAACATGAAGATGGCGGGCCAGTTCGTGGCCTGCTGCTGCACGGCACCGAGATCGGGGCCGGCGGCGAAGCTCGGGGTTGCGCCGATCAGGGCGGCGCCGAGGAAGGGGGCGATACGGATCACTTGGCGAGGCTCCGGACGAGCTCGGCCGAGAGGCGGTCGTAGCGGGTGTTGGCGCGCGCGACGTAGATGCCCGTCAGCAGGAAGGCGAAGACGATCACGAACATGCCCATGTAGAAGCCGAGCGAAGCGGTTCCACCGACCTTGGTGGCGAGCAGCGCCTTGTCGAAGGCGATGAGGCCGATGAAACCGAAATACACGAACAGCATCAGGCCGGTGAGGATCCAGCTGAAGCGCGTGCGCTCGTGAACCAGGGTCTTGAAGATCGGGTGTTCGGCGATGCGGTCGAGCCGGTGATCGGGCTCGGGCATGTCGAGCGCGCCGTTCGATGTGCGGGCATCCGCCGTCGCGAACGGCCGCGCCGTCTGTCTGGTGCTCATGACTCTCCTCCCGCCCGATCAGCCCGGCACGCGGCAGGCCGTCAGCTTTGTTCGTCTTGGTGGTGATCGCGACGGGGGTCTCGTCGTCCCGCTTCCTTGCGGAGCCCGCCCGGCCCCCCTCGTTCCGGCCCGGGCACTTCTGAACCGTCACCGCGCCCGATGCAACGGCGAAGACGCTAAGTCTCTGCCCGATCTCGCCTTCTTTCGCCCTTGGCGGGAATGACGATCGCGTGAGCGGTCGTATCCGGCGGGAGCCCATACCGGTGCCACCTGCCGGGAGGATCACAAAACGTCGAAGATCGCCCTGCCGCGCTCACGCGGCAGGGCGACCGGCTCAGGCCGAGCGGTTCTGCCGGTTCTCGATCAGATCTTCGACGACGGCCGGCTCCGCCAGCGTCGAGGTGTCGCCGAGCGAGCCGAAATCGTCCTCGGCGATCTTGCGCAGGATGCGGCGCATGATCTTGCCCGACCGGGTCTTGGGCAGGCCGGGGGCGAACTGGATCAGGTCGGGCGACGCGATCGGACCGATATCCTTGCGCACCCAGGTGACGAGCTCCTTGCGAAGCTCGTCCGAGCCTTCCTCGCCCTCGTTGAGGGTGACGTAAGCGTAGATGCCCTGACCCTTCACGTTGTGCGGATAGCCGACAACGGCCGCTTCCGAGACCTTCGGATGTGCAACGAGCGAGGACTCGACCTCGGCCGTACCCATACGGTGGCCGGAGACGTTGATGACGTCGTCGACGCGTCCGGTGATCCAGTAGTAGCCGTCCGCGTCACGGCGTGCGCCGTCCCCGGTGAAGTAGAGATTCTTGTAGGTCGAGAAGTAGGTCTGCTCGAAGCGCTCGTGATCGCCGTAGACGGTGCGCATCTGGCCGGGCCAGCTGTCCTTGATGCACAGGTTGCCCTCGCAAGGACCATCGAGCTCCTTGCCCTCGGCATCGACCATCACCGGCTGCACGCCGAAGAAGGGCCGGGTCGCCGAGCCGGGCTTGAGTTTGGTCGCACCGGGAAGCGGCGTGATGAGGATGCCGCCGGTCTCGGTCTGCCACCACGTATCGACGATGGAGCAGCGGGAATCGCCGACGACGCGATAATACCAGTCCCACGCCTCCGGGTTGATCGGCTCGCCGACCGAACCCAGCACCCGGAGGGAGGCGCGGGAGGTCTTCTTCACCGGTCCTTCGCCGCCGCCCATGAGCGAGCGGATCGCGGTCGGTGCGGTGTAGAAGATGTTGACCTTGTGCTTGTCGATGACTTCCCAGAAGCGGGAGTTCGACGGATAGGTCGGGATGCCCTCGAACATCAGCGTGGTCGCGCCGTTGGCGAGCGGGCCGTAGACGATGTAGCTGTGGCCGGTGACCCAGCCGACATCCGCCGTGCACCAGTAGATGTCGCCGTCGTGATAATCGAAGACGTATTGGTGGGTCATCGAGGCGTAGACGAGGTAGCCGCCGGTGGTGTGCACCACGCCCTTCGGCTGGCCGGTCGAGCCCGAGGTGTAGAGGATGAAGAGCGGGTGCTCGGCATCGACCGCCTCGGCCGGGCACTCGTCCGTCACCTGTTCGGCGGCCTCATGATAGTAGACGTCGCGGCCCGGCTCCATCGCCACGTTGCCGCCGGTGCGCTTCACCACGATGACGTGGTCCACGAGGTCCTGGTCGAGGCGCTTGATCGCCTCGTCGACATTGGCCTTGAGCGGCACCTTGCGTCCGCCGCGCAGGCCCTCGTCGGCGGTGATGACGAGCTTCGAGCCGCAGCCCTTGATCCGGCTCGCGAGCGAGTCCGGCGAGAAGCCGCCGAAGACGATGGCGTGGATGGCCCCCAGCCGCGCGCAGGCCAGCATGGCGTAGGCGGCCTCGGGGATCATCGGCAGGTAGAGCGTGACGCGGTCACCCTTGCCGACGCCGCGATTGCGCAGCACGTTGGCCATCCGGCACACTTCCGCGTGCAGTTGCCGGTAGGTGATGTGCTGCGACTCGTTGGGGTCGTCGCCCTCCCAGATGATCGCGGTCTGGTCGCCTCGGGTCTCGAGATGGCGGTCGATGCAGTTGAGCGCGACGTTGGTCTTGCCGTCCTCGAACCATTTGATCGAGACGTTGCCCGGCGCGAAGCTGGTGTTCTTGACCTTGCTGAAGGGTGTCGACCAATCGATCCGCTTGCCGTGTTCGGCCCAGAACGTCTCAGGGTCGGAGACGGAGGCCGCGTACATTTTTTTGTACTTGGCGTCGTCGATCAGCGCCCGTTCCTTCCAGGCATCCTGAACGTCGATGACCTTCTCGCTCATAAGGTTTCTTCCCTGCCGGTGCCCGATCGTATCGCGAAGGTCCGCGCAGCCGGGGCTTCCTAAAAACTCATAAGCGCAGTCGAAGACACCCGGCAAGCACCAAAAAGTCGAGCTCTGAAATTCGTCGCAAGCACGCGCAGCTGTAATTTATTGGAGGCCCCGCACAGTCCACCCGCTTGCGGCGGCAAGACAGCGAAAGGCCTGCCACTTCATAAGAATTGGCACCGGGGCGGGCGATCTAACGCGCCTGCATCGGCTGCCTGCGGCGGGATCAGGCGGCCGGAAACAGCATCTCGATGAGAGTGCCCTCATCCTTGCGGCTGGAGATGCGGAAACGGCCGCGATTGGCCTCGACGAGCGCCTTGGTCAGCGTCAGCCCGAAGCCCCGCTCCTCCCCTTCTGCCTCGGGACCGACATCGGCCCGGAACGGTTCGAGAGCACCCGTGAGCTCGTCCTCGGTCATGCCGGTACCGGTGTCGCGCACCCGCAGGGCGAGCTCTCCGCGTTCGGCGAGCGTCGTCGAGATGATCACCTGTCCGCCGGCCTCGGTCACGCGGATGGCGTTCCCGAGCACGGTCAGCATCGCCTGGCGGATCGAGCGCTCGTCCGCCCTCATGATCGGCAGATCGGGAGCGAGGCTGGTCCGCAGGACGATGCGATCGCGCGCCGCCTTCGCCTGCTGCGCGGCGATGCAGGAGGAGACCAGATCGTTCAGGGCGAGATCGGCGAAGGTGAGCTTGCCGCGGCCCGCCTGGATCTCGGCGAGATCGCGCAGATCGTCGATCAGGCCGGCGATCCGCCCTCCGGAGAGACGCACCTCGCGCAGATAGGCTTCCAGACGCTCCGCATCCGCCCGGTCGAACCGATCGGACAGCATCATGTCGGTGAGGCTGAGGATGGCGTTGAGCGAGGGCCGAATTTCCCGGCTGACCCGAGCGAGTGCGTTGGCCTTCCAGGCGGCCTCCGCCGCCGGCTCCTGTCGGCGCGCGGGCTCACGCGCGGCCGGGACTGGAGGCACCGGGTCCTCGTCGCGAATCTCGCGCAGGCTAGCGCAATATCCCGGCGCGTCCTCCCCCAACAGCCGGGCAATGCGAAGGCGCAGAGCCGCCGCTCCGCTCCGCGGCGCCACCTCGTAGATCTCGCTCGCACCCGAGCGGCGGGAGGCGGTCACCGCCGTCTCGAGGGCCGGCGCGCTTTCGGGGGCGAACAGGTCGGCGAATCGTCCCCCTACGACCTCTTTGGGGTGCGCGTGGACGAGTTCGGCCGCACTCGGGTTCAAGCCGACGACCCGACCCTCGGCATCGAGGGTGACCACGCCCTCCTCCAGGCTGTCCAGCACCTTCTCGGCCCGCATCCGGGCGTCATTGGGCGGAACGGCGGGAGGCTGGCCAGCACCCGCGGCAGCCGCCGCGCGGACGAGGCAGATCTCGGCCGGCGCCCCATCCCAGACGAGGCCGGACCGATCGACGAGGAGCGCGACCGTACTCCCGTCGGGTCGGGCGAAGGGAACCGGTCCCACGATCTCGCGGTCCCCCGGCGGCAGGCCGCGGAAGAGGTGCGAGAGACCCGCCTGGCGCAGGGCTGGCAGCTCCGGATAGCCGGTAAGGTCGAGGAAGGCGCGGCTGGCGAACAGCAGCTCGCTTCCGCGATAGACCAGGACCCCCAGCGGTAGGCTCTCGAGCAGTTCCGCCAGGGCCGCGCGGGCTCGGAGCTCGTTCTCCGCGAGCCGCGCCGGCGGCGTCGGGAACGGCATCACCGAGCTTCCCGCCGGGGCATCCGGCCGCGCCGGCGTCGGCGTCTCGTCCGATGCGGCCTCGTCGGGAGCGAACCGCAGCCCGAGGATGCGCGCGACCTCGCGGAAGGCGGCGTGCTCGTTCACCGACAGGCTGGAATCCGCTTCCGGTTCACGGACGGGTTCCGCCTCCTGCGGAGGATCCAGTGCCGGTCTCTCGTCCCCGATCGGACGCGGATGGCGTTCGCCGAGAATCGCGAAGCCGGAAAAGCCGGAGAAGGTATCCGTGGCACGGCCTGCGGGAGCGCCCGAGACTTCGAGGGCATGCTCGTAGGCGCGCCCGCGCACGACGAGCGGGAGTGTGCGGAAGGTCCTGCTAGCCGAGAGCGCCTCGATCAGTGCCGTGCCGTCGATCGCTCCGTCGGCGGCGAGCCCCGACCAAGAACCGCCGACCAGGGCCTCGGAAAGATCGGGATGGGTGCGCGAAACATGGGTCAGCACCCCCGCGGCGTCGCTGCGCCAAATCAGGCGGGCCGGCCACTCGGCCGTCTCGGTCGCAGCGGGCTCCGGCTCCGAGGCGGGCGCGCCGGCGGAGGCCTCGGGCGTCGCCACGGCAGAAACCGTGACCTCGGGCGGCACATCGATCTTGGTCGGCGCGGGTTCGAACGGCCGCAGAGCCGGAAGAGTCCCGATCGGCGCGAGGAGAAGAACGGAATGCCCCGGCTCGAGCTCGGCCGTGGCAGCCAGCACGACGACCGGAGGCGCCACGCCACGCGGATCGAATCGCAGGCGGACCATCCTGGGCCGCGTATCGATAGAACCCGCGCGGTCGATCTGCGCGGAGAGACGCAGAGCGGGAACGACCACGCCCTGCGCGTCGGCGATGCCGGCCCGCAACGCCATCGCCGCACCGTCGGCGTGAAGAATTCGCACCGCGGCTCGATCGAGCACAAGCAGCGGGGCACCTTCGCGAACGAGATGCGCGATCGAGGCGTCGCAGCGCCACCGCACCACCGCGGCGCGAACACCCGAGTCGTCTCCGGGAGAAAGATCCTGCGCCGCGCGGTCCGCCATCCGAACCCTGGTCATACGCCCCTTCACAGCCCTGCCGACGGTCGATCGGGGCATGAACACACAGCTCCGTGTAACTTAACTGCCGCCAGACGTGGACACTGAAACCTGACGACACACGTTTATCAACTGGTAACCTTAATCGCCCCTCGCGGGGTGGAAAAAGTGTCACCCCTGCGCTATTTTGCGTTGCACATTGTGCGCCGCACAACGAGCGTCCAATGCGAGACAGAGGAGACAAGCATGAACACCCCGAATTACGAGATCCCCACCGAGATGCGCGACTTCGCCGAAAAGAGCGTCGAGCAGGCTCGCAAGGCGTTCGACTCCTTCATCGGTGCCGCCCGCCGGACGGCGGACACGGTTCAGGGTTCGACGGACCTCGCCCGCAGCAACGCCACCAGCATTTCGACCCGCGGCTTCGAGTACGCCGAGCAGAACGTCAACGCCGCGTTCGACCTCGCTCAGAAGCTCGTGCGCGCCCGTGACGTGCAGGAGGCGATGCAGCACCAGGCCGAATTCGTTCGCGCGCAATTCGCGGCGATTCAGGCTCAGGCCAAGGAGTTCGGCGGTCTCGCCCAGAGCGCTTTTCAGCAGAGCGCCGAGAACGCCAAGAGCGCGATGCAGCAGGGTGCGGCCGAGGCCCGGCAGGCCTACGAGCAGGGCGTCGAGACCGCTCGCGAGAACGCCAACGACGCGCAGAAGGCGACGTCCTGACACGATCGGGCATTGCCGCCCGGCCTTCTTTCGATATCGACGGCCCGCTCCCGCCGGAGTGGGCCGTTCCTGCATTCAGCGCCGTTTCGGCCGTGCGCCGTCCGCTTCGCCTCTTTTCCGCCGCCCGGGCAAAGCAAGGCTCCCCGCCTTGCCGGCTATGAGCGGGCGGCCCACAGGAGGTTATGCACACGATGCGTTCCGTTCGCACCCTCGGCCTTGCAGCCCTGATCGCCCTCGCGGCCGGAAGCCTCGCGCCCGCACACGCGCAGTACTACGACGAGGGCTACGATGCGCCGCCCCCGCGCGTCCGCGCGCATCGGGAGTGGGGCGGCCCGCCGCGCCGGGCCATGGGCCTGAATTGCGATGCCGTGCAATCCGGCATCAGCGGGCTCCAGCCGTTCTCCTGCCCCCTGCCGGGCCCCCGCCCCCTCGGCGCCCGCTGCTTCTGCGACATGCCGGTCTCCTTCTTGAACGGCCCGCGGACGGCCGTCGGCCGCGTTGCGCCGTAGCGATCCGACCCGGGCGGTCGGATCCGGAACGGAGGGGTGCCGGCAAGGCGATGAAACGCGACCGGAGCCACGGCGGAAATTCCCGCCGAAGCTCCCGTCGCCTGCCTCGTCTGATCGAGAGGGTCAGTTGACCACGACGGTGGCGCCAACCTTCACGCGGGAATAGAGGTCGGTCACGTCCTCGTTGGTCATCCGGATGCAGCCCGAGGAGACCGCCTGACCGATGGTATCGGGCTCGTTGGAGCCGTGGATCCGGTACTCCGACCGACCGATATACATCGCACGGGCACCGAGCGGGTTCTCGATACCACCGGCCATGTAGCGCGGCAGATCGGGACGACGCGCCAGCATGGCGGCCGGAGGCGTCCAGCTCGGCCATTCGCGCTTGGCCGTGATCTTGTTCACGCCGCTCCACGTGAAGCCGGGGCGGCCGACGCCGACGCCGTAACGGACCGCCTGCCCGCCCGGAAGCACGTAGTAGAGCCGCCGCTCGGCGGTCGACACCACGATGGTTCCCGGGGCGTAGCGAGAATTGTAGGACACGATCTCGCGCGGGATTCGGGCGACCTGAGCCTGAGCGGCCTCGGCCTCACCGTAGCCCTGCTCGTAGCCGCGGGCGCTGGACCCGCGCCGCGTGGCGTAGGGATCGTAGACCGGCCAGCCGCCCGGCGACGACTGCTCCTGATAATAATCGTCCCCGTCGGACCCGAACGGATCGTAGGGGGCGGCGCTGGCGACGTTGGTCGCGAGTACACAGACGCCGACAACGCCGGCGAGAACAGATGCCAAGGTCTTCATCGCAGGTGCCTACCTGTGCAGTAATCTTTGCTGTTACAAGCGTGACTGTGCTTGCTCGGTTCCCTGCTGTTTACGGATTTTCCACGACTCGGCCGTGCGGGGGCTCACATGAGCTTGACCGTTCGGCCGCGGTTACTCCCGGATTGCCCCCTCGCGGGCGGCTGACGACCTTGTTGGGCCTTTCCGGGGGTCGAGCTGCTCTATCGGCCTCAGCTCTGGAGCAGTCTTCGGCCGACATCTGTCGGGATCCGCCGATTCGCGGCACCTCGAAAGAAGAGGCAAGGCACCCATCGGAAATCGAAAGAGCTCATCGGCTCGTATCGCCCATCGACCGAGTCATACTTCCTTGCCTCGGATCGCCTCGACGGACGATCGGAGCCTAAGCGCTTCGACCCGCAGGTGATGGTGAAAGGTTGATGGGTCGAATCCTCGCCCCCCCGAAAGGAGCGCGATGTTTCGCGCCATCGATGCGACCTGATGGCAGGGGGCAATCGAGAGCGTGACGAGCGCTATTGCGGAGGATCTGAACCATGCGCGCGGGCCGACCTGGACAGAGCGCGGCGTGCTGAAGCGAGTGGTCGAAAAGGTCTCAATCCCTCACGCTCGTGCCGACGAGCCCACTGTCGCCGATCACCCGCCTCCAAGCCGCTTTCGAACAAGTCGGGCACGGACGAGCCCTGATGGTGCGAAGAACGACAACGCCCTTCGGGAGCAGAGCGAACGGGCGCTCTTCGATGCCGGCACGGCTATCCCGGACCTGATCGGGACAGCTCTGTTCGTCCTGCCCTTGCGCCTTCGGCGTGAGCCGCTCCCGGTCCGAGGATCGCTCGACGCGATCAGCTCACGGGGGGCGACGGATCACGGGCGGCACGCTCGGCCTCGACCAGCACGTCGAGGGCGCGCCACGGTTTCGGGATGAACACCGCCCCCTCCGGCAACGCGACGCCAGGCTCCGGCTCGACGCCGGATGTCACCACCAACCGGGTCCGCGGCCAGAGGGTCGCGATGGCGCGGGCGAGCTGAAGTCCGTCCATGGCGCCGGCGAGCCGGATATCGGCGAAAACGAGAGCGACCTCTCCGCCCCGCTCGCGCAGGACGTTCAGGGCGTGCTCGGCGCTGTCGCAGCCGATCACCCGCATTTCGGTCTCTTCCAAGACGCTCTCGGCCAACTCGCGGGTGTCGCGCTCATCCTCGACCACCAGCGCGATACGGGCATCCGGACGCTCGGCTTCCGCGGACCGAGAGCGCTCGGCATGATCCACGCGCCGAACCAGGGCGGCCAGATGATCGGGAATGCCCTCGGCCACGAGATTGTCGTAGCAGGAAGCCAGGGCCTGCCCGATCTGATCGAGCTTCATCCCGGGCAGGAGAGGATCATCGACGAACCCTCGATGCGATCGGTCTCGAAACGAGTCGTTCAAGGTGAAACGATCCTCTCTCGCGCATCCGGACGGCAGAGAACCTCTCACGGAACGCGAAGGCCCGAGGCGCCGCACAGCACAACAAAGCGGGCGGGGGCTGCTCAGTTGCGTCGAAGGGAGATTTTCACCGATGCAGGGCTGCCGCGCGGCGGAGGGCCGCGGCCTCGACCCTACTGCGCCGCCTCGGCATCGGCGAGGGTCACGAGTCCGGCCACGCTGCGCACATCCCGATAGCGGTCGCCGCGGGTGCTCATCATCGCCTCGAATTTCTGGTGCACCTGGGCGACCGAGAGGCTGGCGGGCTTGCGATGCCGGCCCCGGCCGGTGGTGCCGCCGAAGAAGATCGAGCGGTTGGCCCGGGCCGGGCCCGGCAGCAGGGTCGCCGCCGCGGCGGTCGGCTTGTCGACCACCTGGGACAGGAAGTTCTCGGCGTCGTCCGGCCCGAGGAAGTGGGCGAGGTAGACCTCGCCGAGGGACAGCTCGCGGCCGATCTTCAGGGCGATGCGCGCGGCGTCGCGCTTCAGCATTTCGCCGGCCATGACGGCCGAGAGGTAAGGATCGCGGCGCAGGTCGAGGATACGGCTGCGCTCGGCTTGATCCTGGATCGACGGCCGGTCGTTGGCATCCGGCACGACCGAAGCGGCCTCCTTCTCGTAGCCGTATTTGGGTCCGAAATCGCGGATCACGCCGAGCCAGGTGCGCTCGATGAACTGGAACAGGCCAGTGGCCGACGATGTCTTGGCCTGAACGGCGGTGATGAAGCTCGATTCCTTGTCGGCGACGGCCATGAGCAGGACCGGATCGGTCTGAACCGCCTGGGCCGCCTTCACGATCGTCTGCACGAGGTGGCGGCGGATCTTCATGGGACCGAACTCGAGGATGTCGTTCGGATCGCCGGTCGAGGTCTGGGAAAGCAGGAAGTCGTAGGAGACACGGTCGACGGTGTTGGTGCCGAGTTCCGTGTCGAGGTCACCGACGGGGTGGAAGCTCGCGGACGCCGCCAGCACCGACGGGACCGGGCTCTCGGGCGCGAGCGTCTGGAGCCGCGGCTTCGGCATGGCCAGGTCGGACACCTTGGTCGAGGCCTCGGCCCGGCCGAGATCGGTGCCGGCATTGAGCAGAACCGCGCTCAAGCCCCCGGCCAGAAGGGTCATCGAGAGGATGGACCGCACCAGCGCCGTGCGGCTGCCGTGATCGCGGGCCGTCCGATGATTGAGAGTGATGACGTCGGAGGACGGGGTAGGACGCCCGCTCTTGCGCGGCATCGAGGTGGTACGCGGAGATCCGATCGTACGGCCCTGCATCGTTGTCGTCGCTCACTCTTCGTGATGGCGCCAGCGGCGTATGGGCAACACTTACGCCCCGAGGATGTGGCGCAAACACGGCCGAGGTTGTGGCATCCCCAGGGCAAGCGGGGGCAATTTGCGGGCAAGCTGAGCCGTTTGGCGGATTGTCCCCGGTGTTTTCCACGGGGAGCCGCGATCCACGTCCGCCCACCGTCCTTGGCGACCTGGCCATGCTGCGCATCGGCCGACGTCGGATTGTCGACGCATGAAGAATCGAAGACCGCCGGCGCTGTGACGAGCGTCGCCCTTCGCTTCGGTCTACCGCGATCTTTTCTCCGAGATACGGCCGCCGCGTTCGAAGCCTTGGGCAAGGCGATCCGCCGAGAGCCTGACAGTGGGGGCCTTGCGCGTGGCGCGGGAGCCAGATCTCGCGTACCCGAAGCGAGCCATCGAAGAGCTCGCGGCCGAGACCGTCATCCGTGACCGCAATCCTGATTTCGGGAAGCAGCCGACCCATCGGCCATTAGACGGTTGGCAGCCGCGCGGCGCTCGCTTGCTTGTCGCTCACAACCGCCGGAGCGCCACGCTCTCGATGCGGTGGCTCGGCCCCTTGGCCAGGATCAGGCTCGCCCGCTGGCGGGTGGGCAGGATGTTGTCGCGCAGGTTCGGCAGGTTGATCGTGGTCCAGAGGCGGTCGGCGATCTCCAGCGCCTCGCTCTCGGCGACCTCGGCATATTTGCGGAAGTAGGAGAGCGGATCGCGGAAGGCGGTCTGGCGCAGGCGCAGGAAGCGATTGACGTACCAGCGGTGCAGATCGTCCTCGTGCCCGTCGAGATAGATCGAGAAGTCGAAGAAGTCGGAGACGAAGGGGATCGCGGTGCCGTCCCGCGGCAGGCGGGCCGGCTGGAGGACGTTGAGGCCCTCGACGATCAGGATATCGGGCGATTCGATCACCTGCTCCTCACCGGGCACCACGTCGTAGACGAGGTGGGAATAGACCGGTGCCGACACCCGCTTGTGGCCGGCCTTGATGTCGGCGAGGAAGCGCAGCAGGGCGGCGCTGTCGTAGCTCTCGGGGAACCCCTTCCGCTCCATCGCGCCCATGCGATGCAGTTCGGCGTTGGGATGGAGGAAGCCGTCGGTCGTGATGAGGTCGACCTTGGGGGTGTTGGGCCAGCGGGCGAGCAGGGCCTTCAGTACCCGCGCCGTCGTCGATTTGCCGACCGCGACCGAGCCGGCGAGCCCGATGATGTAGGGCACCTTGGCTTCGTGCTCGGCGAGCAGGAAGCGCTGGGTCGCCTTGAACAGCCCCTGCGTCGCCGCGACGTAGAGCGAGAGCAGGCGCGAGAGCGGCAGGTAGATCGCCACGACCTCCTCGATGGAGATCGGATCATTGAGACTCTGCAGCCGGCCGATATCCTCGGCCGTCAGCGTCAGCGGGGTGTCCGCGCGAAGCTGGGCCCACTCCTCGCGCGAAAAGATCCGGTAGGGCGAGAGGCGGCTCGGCCCCTGGCCGGTCACCGGATTCTGGCGCTCTTCCGGTTCGATCCCGGCCGACGGGATCGGGGCGCCGATCATGTATGCCTCCGCGCCGCCTTCTCGGCGAGCCCGCTCTGCGCCGTGCGCCGGCCCAGCTCCGACATCACGTCGTCGAGCGGCACGCCGGCCGCCTTCAGCGTCACCACGAGGTGGTAGAGGACGTCCGCCGCCTCCGACACGAGCGCCTTGCGGTCGCCCTGCACGGCGGCGATGGCGGCCTCGACCGCCTCCTCGCCGAGCTTCTTGGCAGCTTTGGCCGGACCCTCGGAGAGGAGCTTTGCCGTATAGGACGTCTCGGGAGGCGTGCCGGCGCGGCTGTCCACGAGGGCGGCGAGATCGTCGAGGCTGAACTTGGTCATCAGATGCGCAAACGGAAACCCGTACATGCGGCATCGCATGATCGGATACCGGCGCTTCGGACCCTGCGCAGGCTCTGCCCCCCGGTCAAGGGGCGCGAACACCCGCCCACCGCTTACCCGTTACGGATCGAGCCGCATCGCAAGTCCGGCGGCGGCCATGTGGCTCTTGGCCTCGCCGACGGTGTGGTGGCCGAAATGGAAGATCGAGGCGGCCAGCACGGCGCTCGCGCCGCCGTCGCGCACGCCCGCCACGAGGTCGTCGAGGCCGCCGACACCGCCGGAGGCGATGACCGGCACCTTCACCGCGTCCGCGATGGCGCGGGTGAGCGCAAGGTCGTAGCCGGAGCGGGTGCCGTCCTTGTCCATGGAGGTGACGAGCAGTTCGCCCGCGCCGCGGTCGGACACCTTGCGGGCGAACTCCACCGCGTCGATGCCGGTCGGATTGCGCCCGCCATGGGTGAAGATCTCCCAGCGCTCGGCCTCGCCGGGCACGGAGACGCGCTTGGCGTCGATCGCCACGACGATGCACTGGTCGCCGAACTTCTCCGCCGCCTCGGCGACGAAGTCGGGGTTCTTCACGGCCGCCGTGTTGATGCCGACCTTGTCGGCACCCGCGAGCAGCAGCGTGCGGACGTCGGAGACGGTGCGCACCCCGCCGCCCACGGTCAAGGGCATGAAGCAGGCCTCGGCGGTGCGGCTCACCACGTCGAGCAGGGTACCCCGGTCCTCATGGCTCGCGGTGATGTCGAGGAAGCAGAGCTCGTCGGCGCCGGCCGCGTCGTAGGCCTTGGCCGACTCGACGGGATCGCCGGCGTCGCGCAGTTCGAGGAACTGCACGCCCTTCACGACGCGCCCGTCCTTCACGTCGAGGCAGGGGATGATGCGGGTCTTGAGCACGCTCAGAGGCCTTCAGGCTGACAGGACCGGCGGTCGCCGCTTGGCGATCATGCGGCGCTTCCCTTGGCGCGGGCGATCGCGGCCAGCGCCTCCTTCGGATCGATGCGCCCGTCGTAGAGGGCGCGGCCGGTGATGGCGCCGGCGAGCACGGCGCAATCGGGTTCCAGCAGGCGCTCGACATCCGCCATCGAGGCGAGGCCGCCCGAGGCGATGACGGGGATTTTGACGGCCGAGGCCAGGGCCAGCGTCATCTCGATGTTGAGGCCCTTCAGGATGCCGTCGCGGGCGATGTCGGTGTAGATGATGGCGGCGACGCCCGCATCCTCGAAGCGGCGCCCGAGCTCCTCCGCCGTCATGCTGGAGGTCTGCGCCCAGCCCTCGACCGCGACGCGCCCGTCCTTGGCGTCGATGCCGACGGCGATCCGGCCGGGATGGCGGCGGGCCGCCTCGTGCACGAAGGCGGGGTCGCGCACCGCCGCGGTGCCGATGATGACCCGGCTCACGCCCTTCTCCAGCCAGCCTTCGAGGGTGCGCATCTCGCGTACGCCGCCGCCGAGCTGCACCGGCAGCTTGATCCGAGCCAGGATCGCGTCGACGGCGGCGGCGTTGCGCGGCGCGCCGGCGAAGGCTCCGTCGAGATCCACCACGTGGAGCCAGGAGAAGCCCTGCATCTCGAAGGCTTCAGCCTGTGCCGCGGGATCGTCGTTGAAAACCTTGGCCTGGGCCATGTCGCCCTGAACGAGGCGGACGCAGCGCCCTTCCTTGAGGTCGATGGCCGGATACAGGATCACGCGTGGACTCGCCGAAAACGATGTGTCGGAAAGCGGGCGCCCTCAGGGGCGCCAGCGCAGGAAGTTGCCGAGAAGCGCGAGGCCGAGGCGCTGGCTCTTCTCGGGGTGGAACTGAGTGCCGGCGATGTTGTCGCGCGCGACCATCGCCGTGACCGGACCGCCGTACTCGGCATGGGCGACCACGTCCGCCGGCTCGGCGGCGCGCAGCGCGAAGCTGTGAACGAAATACGCGTGGAGCCCGCCCTCCCCGATCTCGATGTCGCGGAGCAGCACGTGCTCGCGGTCGAGATGCAGGGTGTTCCAGCCCATATGCGGGATCTTGAGAGCCGGGTCGGCCGGCTCGAGCGGGGCGACGTCGCCGGGGATCCAGTTCAGCCCCGCGGTCTCCTCGTATTCGAGGCCGCGGCTCGCCATCAGCTGCATGCCGACGCAGATGCCGAGGAACGGCTTGCCCCGTGTCTTCACCGCCTCGGTCATGGCCTCGACCATGCCCGGCACCGCGTCGAGGCCGCGGCGGCAATCGGCGTAGGCGCCGACGCCGGGCAGCACCACGCGGTCGGCTCCGGTGACGGCCTCCGGCACGTCCGTGACGAGAATACGGGTGTCGTCGAGCCCGGCCTCGCGGGCCGCGCGCTCGAAGGCCTTGGCCGCCGAGTGAAGGTTGCCCGAACCGTAATCGATGATCGCGACGGTCTGTTCGCTCACCGTCCACCCTCGCTCGCGGGAAAAAGGCCGATCACGGCGTCGTCGCCGCGCCGATGGGCCGGGCGCGCCACGGCCGTCATATCGGCCCCCGTCGCGATGCCCCCCGGGATCGTGTCCGCATCGAGCCAGCGGGCGGCGGCCTTCAACTCGGCCTCCTCTTGCGAGCCCGCCATCACCGCGTCCCGCGCAGGCTTGCCGCGGCGGCCATAGGTCCAGCGGCGCAGGCTCGAGGCTTCCATGCCGATCAGCAGGCTCGCCAGCCCCGTGACCACCAGTGCCGCGAAGGGCGAGAGGCCGAGCGCGCGGCCGGCGAACGCGAGCAAGACGAGCCCGGCCAGCACGAGGAGCGACGCCAGCCAGAGGCGGTGACGCACGAACCACAGGACCGTGAAGGCGAAGGCTCCCCATGAGAAGCCGTCGCGCACGAGGTGCGCCTGCTCCAGCGCGCGGGGATCTCCGCGAACCGAGCCCTCGGGAACGTGCAGCGTGTAGGTCCGCATCCTCGCTCCTCCTCAAACGGTCTCAGAGCGATCCCTTGGTCGAGGGAACGCGGCCCTCCTCACGCGGGTCGATGGCGACCGCCTTCCGCAAGGTCCGGGCCAAACCCTTGAACACGCTCTCGGCGATGTGGTGCGCATTCTCACCGTAAAGCGTCTCGACGTGCAGCGTAATTCCGGCATTCATCGCGAAAGCCTGAAAGAACTCCCGCACCAGCTCCGTGTCGAATTGGCCGATCTTCTCCACACGAAAGCTCGTACGGAAAACCAGGAACGGCCGACCCGAGATATCGATCGCGACGCGGCTCAGCGTCTCGTCCATCGGCAGGTGGATGTCAGCGTAGCGGGCGATGCCGCGCTTGTCGCCGAGCGCCTTCGCCACCGCCTGACCGAGCGCGATGCCGGTATCCTCGGCGGTGTGGTGCTGATCGACGTGAAGGTCGCCTTCGACCTTGATCGTCACGTCGAACAGACCGTGCCGGGCAAACAGCTCCAGCATGTGGTCGAGAAAGCCGATCCCGGTCGAGATCTCGGCCTTGCCGGTGCCGTCGAGATCGATCGAAACGGAAACGTCGGTCTCCGCCGTGCGGCGGCTGATGCTGGCTGTACGCATCGCGTGCTGGTTGTCTGATCCTGGAACGGTCGCGGGCCTCGATGACCGGCCGCGCCCGCCTTGTAGTGTGGAATGCCCCATCGGGGGAAGGGTTTTGGCGCTCGCCCCCCATGAACCGACGCGCCCGTCATCCGGCGGTCATGCGGCGGGGCCAGCCTTCCGCGCTCGTCGGGCCGAGAGGAGCCGCCATGCTATCCCGCCGTTCCGTCCTCGCCGCCAGCGCCGCGCTCATCGCCGGCAAGGCCAGTGCTGCCGACCGCCGGTTGCGCTTCGGCGTGATCGCGGACCCCCAATATGCCGAGGCGCCGCCGAACCCGGCCCTCGGCCGGTACTACGCCAACAGTCTCGACAAATTGCGGGCCGCGGTCGCCACCCTGAACCGGGAAGACCTGAGCTTCGTCGTAACGCTCGGCGACATCATCGACCGCGACGTGGCAAGCTACGACAGGATCCTGCCGATCTACCGGTCGCTTCGCCACGAAACCCGTTTCGTGCTCGGCAACCACGATTTCGACGTGGCGCCCGACCACCGTGGCCGGGTGACGAGCCTGCTCGGGATGGCGAGCCCGTCCTATGACTTCGCCGCCAACGGCATCCGCTTCGTCGTTCTCGACGGCAACGACGTCTCGCTGTTTGCTCCCCCGCCGGACGATCCGCGTCGGCAGCTCGCCGCGGAGCGGCTGCAGCAGGCCGAGGCCGCGGGCCTCGTCAACGCCAAGCCCTGGAATGGCTCCCTTGGGGAAACACAGTTCGCATGGCTGGAGGGGTGCCTGCGGGCAGCGCGCGCGGCCGGCGAGCGCGTCGTCGTACTCAACCACTACCCGGTCGCCCCGGACAACCCGCACAATCTCTGGGATGCGCACCGGATCACCACGCTTCTCGGCCGCCAGCCGCACGTGATGGCTTACTTCAACGGCCACAATCATGCGGGCAACTACGCCGAGCGCGACGGAATCCACTACGTCAACTTCCACGGCATGGTAGACACGCCGGACAGCTCGGCCTTCGCCGTCGTCGAGATCGCGGGCGATCGCCTTGAGATCCAGGGGTTCGGCCGCGAGCCGAGCCGTTCGCTGACCCTGAAGCCCGCCTGAGGACGCCCGTGCTCCGGCGGATCGGAGCTGCCTGCAGGCGTTTCTTCGCCGCCGCCTGTCTCGTCACGATCACGGCCTCGCCGGCCCTCGCGGCCTTCCCCTGCGACGAGCTGTGGGGCGAGCGCAACGCGATCTACAAGGATGCCGGCTACTGCTTCCGCACGGACCGCGCGATCCGCGCCTTCGGCAATGCCGGCTGCAAGTACGACGAACTGGCCGACGTGCCCCTCTCCGCCCGGCAACGCGCCGACATCGCCGACATCCAGCGCCAGGAACGCGCCGCCGGCTGCGCCCGCTGAGGCTTTCCGTAGACACCCACCATCACCGCGAGAGCCCCTCTCTCGCAGGTGGGGAGAGGGGAACGCGTTTTCGACCGCTTCGACGGTCCGTCGAAGAAGCGCGTTAGACGTTCAGCACCCGTCCGGCCACGGCATCGAGTTTCGCCACCAGCTCAGGATCGCGGTGGGCAGGCGCCGTCATGATCGCGCCATCGAGCGCCCGGTGCGAGCCCGCGGGGCACGGCTCGCGCTCCGCCGGGAAGTCGCGGGCGACGCGGGCGACGAGCTGGGCCGCCTTGCCGGCATTGGCCCGGGCCACCGCGACCACGGAGGCCACGTCGACGCTGTCGTGGCTCGGGTGCCAGCAATCGTAATCCGTCACCATGGCGATGGTGGCGTAGGTGATCTCGGCCTCGCGGGCGAGCTTGGCCTCCGGCATGTTGGTCATGCCGATCACGTCGAAATTCGCGGCCTTGTAGTGCTTCGACTCGCTGAGGGTCGAGAATTGCGGCCCTTCCATGCAGACATAGGTGCCGCCCTTATGCACCGAGATGCCCTCGGCTTCCGCAGCGGCGGCAATACGCTTCTGCAGCGCCGGCCCGACCGGGTGGGCGAAGGGTACGTGGGCGACGCAGCCATTGCCGAAGAACGAGGTGGCGCGGCCGAACGTGCGGTCCACGAACTGATCGACCAGCACGAACAGGCCGGGATGCAGCTCGTTGCGGAACGATCCGCAGGCGGACAGCGAGACGATGTCGGTGACGCCTGCGCGCTTCATCACGTCGATATTGGCGCGGTAGTTGATGCCGGTGGGCGAAAAGCGGTGGCCGCGACCGTGGCGGGCCAGGAACACCACCTTGGTCTGACCGATGCGGCCGATGCGCAGCGCGTCGGAGGGTTCGCCCCAGGGCGAGGCGATCGTCTCCTCGCGGACATCCTCCAGGCCGGGAAGGTCGTAGACGCCCGAGCCGCCGATCACGCCGAGAACCGCTGCCGTCATGCAAGTATCCCTTGTGGTATGGCCGAAACTCGCGCAGCCCCCACCGCGCGACTTCCTCGCGGGACCGGGCATAAGGATCGGCAATGACGTTTTGAATGCGCGCGGATCGGCACGTCCGGCGATGGACGACCTTTACCGCAGGCCTCCCTCGACACGCAAACGGGCCCGCGAGGGGCCCGTTCGTCCGTCCGATCCGGTGATCCGGTCAGTAGGTCTTGTGCAGCTCGGGCTGGAGGCCGTGCACCTCGCCGCCGACCTTCTTCCAGATCTGCTTCTTCACGTAATAGAGCAGACCGGCCAGCACGATGAGGAACAGGATCACGCGAAGGCCCAGCGCCTTGCGAGCCATCATGTGCGGCTCGGCCGCCCAAGCCATGAAGGCCGAGACGTCGCGCGAATACTGATCGACGGTCTCCGGCACGACCGGCTCACCCTTGTCGTTCTTCGGATAGGTGATCTGACCGTCGCTGAGCGGGTTGGGCATCGCGATCACGTGGCCGGGATAGTATTTGTTGTAGTACCCGCTGTCCGGCATCGTGAAGCCCTTCGGAGCCTCCTCGTAGCCGTTCAAGAGCGCGTGGATATAATCGACGCCCTGCTCGGAATAGCCGGTGAAGGGCAGCGCATCGAAGACGAAGAGCGGGAAGCCGCGCTCGTAAGTGCGGGCCTTCGCGAGCACCGAGAAGTCCGGCGGCGCCTTGCCGCCGTTGGCGGCAGCGGCGGCCTTGTCGTTCGGGAAGGGCGGCGGGAAGCGGTCGGCCGGACGGGCCGGACGCTCCTTCTCGGCTCCCGAATCGTCGAGCTCCTTGACGCTGTAGGTCTCGGCGAGCGCCTTGACCTGCCCTTCCGTGAAGCCCGGACCGCCCGGCTCCGCGAGGTTGCGGAAGGCCACGAGCCGCATGGAGTGGCAGTTGGCGCAGACCTCTTTGTAGACCTGGAAGCCGCGCTGGAGCTGCGCCTGGTCGAAGCGGCCGAACATGCCGGCGAAGCTCCACTTCTCCCGCGGCGGATTGGTGCCGTGTCCGTCTTCGGCCAGCGCCGAGCCGGCACCGAGGGAGGCCGCGAGCAGGGCCGCGGCGGCGAGACGTGCGATGCGCATCGTTGTTCTCTCCCTCTGGCCCTTAGGCGCGCTTGGCCGGTTCGGCCGCGGCACCCGCGGGCAGGCCGGATCCGCTCACCTGCTTGCCCGGGCCGGTCACGGTCTCGAGGATCGAGCCCGGCAGACGATCCGGCGTCTCGAACAGGCCGACCAGCGGCATGACGATGAGGAAGTGGGCGAAGTAGTAGACCGTGCAGATCCGCGAGGCGAGCACGTAGCCGCCCTCCGGGGGCTTGGCGCCGAGCCAGCCGAGCAGGATGGCGTTGACGAGGAAGACCCAGAAGAACACCCGGTAGACCGGACGGTAGTTGCAGGAGCGGACCCGCGAGGTGTCGAGCCAGGGCGCGAAGGCCAGGATCAGCACCGCGCCGAACATCAGGATGACGCCGCCGAGCTTATCGGGAACCGCGCGCAGGATCGCGTAGAAAGGCAGGAAGTACCATTCCGGCACGATGTGCGCGGGCGTCACGGACGGGTTGGCGGGGACGTAGTTGTCGGCGTGACCGAGATAGTTCGGCTGGTAGAAGATGAACCAAGCGAACAGGATCATGAACACCACCACCGCGAACACGTCCTTGACCGTCGCGTAGGGGGTGAAGGGCACGGCGTCCTTGCTCGACTTGATCGGGATGCCGGCGGGGTTGTTCTGGCCCGTCACGTGCAGCGCCCAGACGTGCAGGACGACGACGCCGGCGATCATCCAGGGCAGCAGGAAGTGCAGCGAGAAGAAGCGGTTGATGGTCGGATTGCCGACGGAGTAGCCGCCCCAGAGCAGGCTCTGGATCGTGTCGCCGACGACCGGGATCGCCGCCAGGATGTTGGTGATGACGGTGGCGCCCCAGAAGCTCATCTGGCCCCACGGCAGGGTGTAGCCGAGGAAGGCGGTGGCCATCATCAGCAAGTAGATGATGACGCCGAGCAGGTAGAGCACCTCGCGCGGGGCTTTGTAGGACCCGTAATAGAGGTTGCGGAAGATGTGGACGTAGACCGCTACGAAGAACATCGACGCGCCGTTGGCGTGCGCGTAGCGCAGCAGCCAGCCGTAATTCACGTCGCGCATGATGTGCTCGACGCTCTCGAACGCGTTGCTCGCATTCGGATCGTAGTGCATCGCCAGCCAGACGCCGGTGATGATCTGGATTCCGAGAAACGCGATCAGAATCGCGCCGAAAGTCCAGAAGTAGTTGAGGTTACGCGGAACCGGAAAGGCGACGAAGGACGAGTGCACCAGCCCGACCAGCGGCAGCCGTGACTCGAACCACTTCGCGAGGCGGCTCTTGGGTACGTAGGTCGAGGTCGCGTGTGCGCTGCTCATCGGTTTGCCCGCTCCGGCTTCTCGTGTCCCGTTGTTGTCAGGCGACCGCCTTGCCGCCCTCTTCGCCGATCTTGATCTTCGTGTCGGTCTCGAAGGCGTAGGGCGGGATCGGTAGGTTGGTCGGCGCCGGGCCGCGGCGCACGCGGCCGACGGCGTCGAACTGCGAGCCGTGGCAGGGGCAGGACCAGCCTTCGTAATTACCCGAATGACCGATCGGCACGCAGCCGAGATGGGTGCAGTTGCCGTAGCTCACGAGCCACTGGTCGTGACCCTTCTTCACCCGGGAATCGAAGGTAGCCGGGTCGATCATGTCGGAGAGGGGCACGGCCTTCATGTCCGTGACCTCTTTCTCCGTCAGCTTGCGCACGAAGATCAGCTTGCCGCGCCAGAACACGTTGACGATCTGGCCGTCCTGGATCGGACTGAGATCCACGTCGAGCGGCGCACCGGCCGCGACGGTCGCGGCGTCGGGCGCCATCGAGGCCACGAAGGGCCACGCCACCGCGCCGGCCCCAACGGCCAATCCCGCGCCCGTGGCGAGGAAGAGGAAATCTCGCTTGGTGCCCTGAGGCCCTTCGTCCGCCAAGGTGCAGCCCTCCCGTCAGCCGTCGCGCCGAGCCTCTCGCAGCGACGCTCACGGCCGGGCTCGGCCATGCGCGCCTTGGAGGCTTTCAAATTCGAAACCCGGCGCTAGGGGAGACACCATCGCGCCGCGGCAATCAATGCGACCGTGGGTCACCGGATTGCCGTTTTATTTCCTGCGCGGCTCTCTGACATGCCAGATGCGAACATGTCCAGACTGCCGCGCTTGATGCATCGCGTGGCGCTTCACGATCCCCGGTCATCGTTACCGCGGAGCACCATGTCCCGAGCGCACGCAGCGGACGGTGGGCCTCTGCGCGACCAGCCGTTACCGGCCTCCGTGTGGACACACATGCAACGGCCGTGCTTGCACCGCGGAAGAGCACGGGCGTAAACGACGCGCCTTGAGGAGTTTCCGCGATGACCGACCGCCAGCCCGGCTTCAACACCCTCGCGATCCACGCCGGCGCGACCCCCGACCCGGCCACAGGCGCGCGGGCGACGCCGATTTATCAAACGACGAGCTTCGTCTTCGACGACGTCGACCACGCCGCCTCGCTGTTCGGGCTCCAGGCTTTCGGCAACATCTACACCCGCATCACCAACCCGACGAACGCGGTGCTGGAAGAGCGCATCGCGGCGCTCGAAGGCGGCACAGCGGCTCTCGCCGTCGCCTCGGGCCACGCCGCCGAGTTCCTGACGCTGCACGCGCTGATGCAGCCGGGCGACGAGTTCGTGGCGGCGAACAAGCTCTACGGCGGCTCGATCAACCAGTTCAACCACTCCTACAAGAACTTCGGCTGGCAGGTGGTCTGGGCGGATACGGACGATCCGGACTCGTTCGAGCGGGCCATCACCCCGCGCACAAAGGCAATATTTTGCGAGTCGATCGCCAATCCCGGCGGAGTGATCACCGACATCGCCGCCCTCTCGGCCATCGCCAAGTGCCACAACATCCCGCTCATCGTCGATAACACGATGGCGACGCCGTACCTGATCAAGCCGTTCGAGCACGGAGCCGACATCGTCGTGCATTCGGCGACCAAGTTTCTCGGCGGCCACGGCAACTCGATCGGCGGCCTCATCGTCGACGGCGGCACCTTCCAGTGGCAGGGCGACGAGCGCTACCCGATGCTGTCGCAGCCGCGCCCGGAATATGCCGGCATGGTGCTCGCCGAGACCTTCGGCAATTTCGGCTTCGCCATCGCCGTGCGGGTGCTCAGTCTGCGCGATCTCGGGCCGGCGCTGTCACCCTTCAACGCCTTCCTGATCCTCAACGGCATCGAGACCCTGCCGCTGCGGATGCAGCGCCACTCCGACAACGCGTTGAAAGTGGCGAGCTTCCTCAGCGGGCACGAGCTCGTGGAGTGGGTGAGCTATCCGGGCTTGGAGAGCGATCGCTACCACGCCCTGGCGCAGCGCTACACGCCCAAGGGCGCGGGCGCCGTCTTCACCTTCGGCCTCAAGGGCGGTTACGAGGCCGGCGTGAAGCTCGTCTCGAACCTCCAGCTCTTCAGCCACCTCGCCAATATCGGCGATACCCGCTCGCTCGTGATCCATCCCGCTTCGACCACGCACCGACAGCTCACCGACGAGCAGAAGCGGGCGGCCGGCGCCGGCCCCGAGACCGTGCGCCTGTCGATCGGTATCGAGGATCCGCAGGATCTCATCGACGATCTCGACGCCGCCCTGCGGGCGTAAAGCCTTACGCCTTGTGGGACAGCGTCAGCGCGTCCCGCAAATCCCGCGCGTCGGTGAGGCGCCGCCCCTCCCGGCGCATTCGTGCGAGCATTGCCCGATCGGGAAAGCCGCGATAGGGCAGCACCGGCACCGACCGGCCGGCCGGGATCACCCCGGCGGAGGCGATCTCGTCGAGCACCCGATCAAGCAGCAGCCGGCCGTGCTCGTGCAGGCGCAAGGCGGCGCGGGTGGCCGTAATGCCTTCGGGCAGTGCGACCGCTTCCTGCGCCAGGATGTCCCCGGCATCGATCGCGGGGGCGAGGCGGTGGATGGTGACGCCGAATTCCTGCTTCCCATCGGCAAGCGCGTGGATCGTCGGCACCGGGCCGCGATGGTGCGGCAGCAGGCTCGGATGCAAATTGATCCCGCCGAGGCGCGCCCGCTCCAGCGTCGCCGCCGAGAAGATCTGGTCGAAATGGAAGGTGACGATCAGGTCGGGCGCGTGCGCCGCGAAGGCCCGCGCCACCTCCGCGCCGTTGACGTCATCGATGCGCAAGGTCGGGATGCCGAGGCGGCGGCACAGGCCGGCGAGGGGCGTCGCCTCGGCCGTTCCGGCGCTGCCGGCGAGGCGCTGGGTCAGCGGCGCCAGCGGGCGCAGCAGGTCCGGCAGCCCGAAATTGACGCCGAGATAGGGCAGGAAGCCGGGACCGGACCGGGCGAGATGGCGCCGGACCTGCCCGACCAGCCCGCCGTTCGCCGGCCGCTCGGCGTTGGAGAGGCCGACGAAGGCGATCGACTCCGCGTGGTCTGCCACGAAGCGGCGCACGGCGCGGGCGTTCGGCAGCGCCTCAAGCGCGAACAGGGCGATCCGCGGCGCCGCCATCAGCGCCGCCGCCGGTTGCGGAAGCGGAAGCCGTGCAGGCCGGCGCTGCGGAGCCATTCCGGCACCAGAAGCGCCCCGCGGGCGAGCGCCGCCAGGATCGCCGGAAAGGCGATGACGTCCCGGTCCCGTTCCAATCCGCGGGCGATGCGGCCGGCGGCCTCGTCCGCACTCATCTCGAGCGGGCGCCAGCCCTTGATGACCCCGCCCATCGGCGTCTTCACGTAGCCGGGCGTCACCACGCTGAGGCGCACACCCAGCGGCTTCAGCTTCTGCCGCAGCGCGAGGCCGTGGGCGAGGAGCGCCGCCTTGGCGCCGCTATAGGCCGGCGCGTCGGGCAGGGGCGCGTAGGCCGCGAGCGAAGAGATCAGCGCGATCTGCCCCCGGCCGCGCCCGCTCATCAGGGTCACGCAGGGCAGCATCACGTTCAGCGCGCCGGTCAGATTGATGTCCGCCGTCTCGAAGGCCGTCGCCTCGGTTTCCAGGCCGCCGGACGGATGCCCTCCGTTCACCGCGGCATTGACGATGACGAGATCGAGCGGCGTCGCCGCGTCGGTGTCACGGATCCAGGTGCCGACCGCCTCGCGCTCGCGCACGTCGAGCAGCCGCGTGCGGACTTCGCCGCCTCGTGCCCGGCAGTCCTGCGCCACGGCCTCAAGCCGCTCCCGATCGCGGCCCGTGAGCACGAGGCTCGCACCTGCCGCCGCGTAGAAGCGCGCGAGCGCCGCGCCGATGCCGCTTGAGGCGCCGGTGATGAGGATGACGGGCAAGGAGGCGTGTCTTTCCGCAAAGGGCCGGATCTCGGCCGAAGCGGCCTGAACCCGCTTCGAAGGCTGGCGGTCAATAGGCGGGAGAGAGGTTTCCGTCCCGACCGGCCTGCTCGAAAGCATCGCGGGCGGCAACGAGCGCCGTGGGCGGCAGCGCCGCCTCGAGGCGCGGAACGGCTCCCGCCACCGCGCGCTCGATCGCCGAACGGGAGAAGTAGCCGCCGTTGATCTGGGTCCGGTGCATGACCACGCGGAGGAAATCCTGCATCAGGCTCGCGTCCGGTGCCTGCGGATCGCGCCAGAAGGTGTCGATGTCCCCCTGATGGGTCAGGCCCGGCAGGTTGTAGACCGCCGAACCGAAGGCCAGCGTCGGCCGCCCGCGCTCGAGGGCCAGCATGCCGACGGTGGAGTTCACGAGCACGACGCCGCGGCTGCCGTCGATGAGCTTCGGCAGGTCGCCGCCGTCGATGAAGTCGAGACGGTCGTTGCAGCCATGGCGCTTGGCCGATTGGCGGGCGCGCTTGCGCCAGTTCATGATGCCGCTGTCGAGCGGGTGCAGCTTTACGAGGAGCCGGGTCGGAGCCTGGGAATGCTTGGCGAAGGAGGCGATCACCCGGTCCATGAAACCCTCGACGCCGAGGAACGGCGAGTGGACACGGATCTGGTAGTCGCTGTCGAGCTGCAGCGGCAGCAGGAAGTAGTCGGCGTTGATCGCGTGATAGATCTCGTTCACCCGCGCCGCCTCGCGGCGGGTGCGCCGACGGCGGACGAACTTCCGGATCCAGCCGGCATATTCGGCGGCGATGTGATTCGGCCGATGGGTGCGGAACCCCGGATAGAGGTAGGGAAAGCCGATATTGGCGATATTGAAGCTGATGTCCCAGAGGCTGCGTCGTGCCATGTCCCCGGTCAGCGGCATGGCGCGGCCGGGCTGCGGCAGCTTGCGGGCGAGGTCCCGGATCTCCTCAGCCCGCTTGGGCAGAGTCGAGTTGCCGTTCACGCCGCCGGCCTCGCAGGTGATCCAGTAGGGTCGGACGTAGCCCTCCTCGAACACGTGAATACGCACGCCCATCGGCTTGGCGACCTGTACCGCCGCCTGATGGTAGGGCCGGCAATCGCCGAACAGCACGATGTCGGTGACGGCGTGCGTGCGGATATAGGCTTCGAGATAAGCCTCCCAACCCTCGCGCTTGCCGCGATAGTGATCCGCCGGATGGGGCCAGAACAGCCAGTCGCCGGCGGAGAAATTGATCCGCCGGACCCCGTGGCCGCGCTCGCGCAGGGCCGTGCCGAGCACCGAGAAGAACGGGGAGGCGATCCCCTGCAGGAACAGGAACGTGGCGCCTTGGCGGCCTATGGCATGGGCACGAGGCTGCGACATTCCCAGGCGCTCAATTCCTAGTCGTGAAGCGATCTGCGTTGCGTCGTCCGGCTGAGCAACTCTCACGACAGCCTCGCGGACGACAATCGTCGCGCAGGTTGGCCGAGAGAATTTGCGGCCTCCGTTGCCGATCCGTCACGCAGCCCCTGCGACGTTCGGTCAGCCATCGTCTCGCGCCCGATTGCGGCTCCTGTGTGTCCGGTTCAATTCCGTCCCCTGAAAAGTGCATCGCAAAATCCACTCGCGGTCGTGTCACGGAGCAGGGAGCGCAGGCCATGTCCGGAGTGGCCTGTGCCGCGGCCCACGCTTGGGCTATGGAGCGGGCCTCGCCATGATCGACCCGCCATGATCGACCTGCGCCACATCGAGCCGCACGGGGATACCGGGCTGCCCCGCTCCTTCCTGCCGCTCGGGCGGACGGTTCGGCATCTGCGTGGGCAGGTCGAGGCCGCCACGGGAGTCGCGCTGACGTTCCGCTCACCCGGCCCGCCGGCCTTGTGGTCCTCGTGCGGTGCGATCGACGGCAGAGGGGCCCTTCGGGTAGCACCGGGCCCGTTCCTCAGTCCCTACGACTCGCCCGAGACCGGTTTTTCGAGCCTTCGCCTGCGCTACGGCGGGCGGCCCATCGGCGGAGAGACGCCGTCACCGGATCTCGGCGATCTCCTGCGCGCGCGCGGGCTTTCGGGCTTCAACCGCTTTCCCCGCCCAATCCCGGACGCCGTGCGGAGCGCCTTCGCCGGCGAGACGCCGCCGGCCCTCGCCCTGATCGATCCGGACACCGCCGCGTCACCGCGAAGGTTGCGCGTGTTCATAAGCCGGCTTCTCGCCGATAATCCGACGACGCGCTTCGTCGCCGCCGGCTCCGAAGGTTGCCTGCGAGAGGCAGCGCCCGTCGATCCGCGCCTGACGCTGATCGCGGCTCCGGCCGATCCCTGGTCGCTGTTTCCGCTCGCCGCGCGGATCCACGTGGCTCGCTGGGACGCGGCCTGCGAGGCGGCGCTGGCCGGTTTCGAGATCTTCTGCCCGGATCCCGCCGCGGGTCCACGGCCGACCGACGAGGCGGCATTCCTGGCGCTGCGCTACGGCCTGGGCGTGCATGGCTTCGACCCGTGGACGCGGCGACCGATCCCGATTGCGGAGGCGGCGGAACGGGTGGCGTGGCTGCGCGACCGCTTCCTCGGCAACGACCGCCGCGTCGTCCTCGTCGGCGTGTCCGGCTGGAAACGGGCGGCGCTCGATGTCTTCGCCACCGGGCCGGCGGGCTCCCCCCTGCACAGCATGACCGCCGAGGAGGCGGTGGCCCTCGCCCTCAGCCATGGCGGCCGGATCCAGGCCTGGGCGACCCGCTGCCCGGAACAGCTTCCGCGCCTCTGTGCGGAGGCCGATATCCCCTTCGCGCGGATCGAGGACGGATTTCTGCGCTCCGTTGGGCTCGGCGCCAGCCTGAAGCCGGGTGCGTCCATCGTCGTGGACGACCTCGGCATCTACTACGACCCGCGGGTCGAGAGCCGGCTGGCCCGAACGCTGAAGGAGGCCGATTTTCCGGCTGGTCTGACCGCTCGCGCCGGCGCCTTGCGCGAATCGATCGTGGCGCGGCGCCTGAGCAAGTACAATGTCGGCCTCGAGGGCGGGGGCGAGGACTGGCCAACCGACCGGCGGATCGTGCTGGTGCCGGGACAGGTCGAGGACGACGCCTCGGTTCTGACCGGTTCGCCCCAGGTGCGCGGCAATCTCGCCCTCCTACGGGCGGCCCGCACCCGCAATCCAGACGCCTTCCTGCTCTACAAGCCGCATCCCGACGTCGAGGCCGGCTTCCGGCCCGGTGCGATCCCTGAGGACGAGGTGCGTCGGCTCGCCGACCGCGTGGTGGGCGGGGTCGCCATCGTCGATCTGCTCGACCGCTGCCACCACGTCGAGACCATGACCTCGCTGGCCGGCTTCGAGGCGTTGATCCGGGGCCTGACCGTCGCCGTCCACGGCCGCCCCTTCTACGCGGGATGGGGACTGACGGAGGATCTGGCGCCCGGTGCCGGGCGGGGCCGCAGATTGTCCCTCGATGAACTGGTGGCGGGCGCACTCATCCTCTACCCGCTCTATCTCGATCCGGTCGCGATGAAGCCCTGCACCCCCGAGCAGCTGCTCGACCGTCTCAGCGAGGCTCGGGCCGCCACGCCGCCCTCGCGCCTCGCTCTGGGCACGGCGCGACACGCGACGATGCGGCTGCGCTACGCCCTGATCAATCCCATCCTGCGCCGCCTGCGCGCCCGCCGCGGCGTGCGCAGCGAATCCGGCCGCTGAAGCCGGCATGAGCCTCACGACCACGCTCGTGCCGCTGGCGGTCGCGCTCATCGGCGCCTTCGCCATTGAGGCGGTGGCCGCGCCGCGCCGCCCGAGTCTTCGGCCCGCCGATCTGGCGATCCGGTTCATCGGATACGCGCTCGTCACGCTGTTCTGGTTCCAGTTCTCGTGGCGCCCCTGGCTCGCCGCCTCGTCCTGCCTGCTGACGCTCGCAATTCTCTCGGTAGTGGATCGGCTGAAGCGCCAGGTGATCGGCGAGCCGGTGGTGTTCAGCGACCTCGCTCTGCTCGCTCAGGTGCCGCGCCACCCGCAGCTCTACTATACCCTGCCGCTCAGCGACCTTCGGATCGCCGGGCCCCTGCTGCTCGGTCTCGCCATGGTCATCGCGTGGTACGCCCTGGAGCCGACGGCTCTGCCGGACGGGGCGGGGGCGGCCGCCCTGGCGATCCTCGGCCTGCCGGCCCTGCTGGCGGCGCTCGTCGTTGCGGGCCTGAGCAAACCCGGCCAGGCGGCGCTGCGCCGCCTCCTTCCGAGACCCGATCTCACCCGGGACGTCGCTCGCTACGGGCTGATCGCGACCATGATGGGGTACGGGCTGCGCCGTCTCGGCGAGGCGGACATGCGCCCCTCTCCGGGAACCGCAGAAAGCGCGGGAAGCGGTGGCGACGACGAGATCGTCGTGGTCGTCCAGCTCGAATCCTTCCTCGATCCGGCCCGGATCGGCGGTCCGGATCTTCCGGTGATGGAGCGGATCCGGGCGCAGGCGGCGCAGTACGGCCGGCTCGCTGTCCCGGCGCACGGCGCCTACACCATGCGCTCCGAGCACGCCGTCCTCACCGGTCTCGACCCCGACGGTCTCGGTTTCGGTCGCTACGACCCCTACCTTGCCCGCAAGGGCGACGAGCCGACGAGCCTCGCCCGGCTCGCCCGCGCCGCCGGCTTCGAGACGGTGTTCGTTCATCCATTCCACCGCGATTTCTTCGACCGGGCGCGGGTGTTCCGGAGGCTCGGCTTCGACCGCCTCGTCATGGAGGAGGATTTCTCCGGTGCCGCCCGGATCGGTCCCTATATCGCCGATGTCGCGGTCGCCGAGCGCATCCTGGCCGAGATCGCGCCGGGCGGGGACCCCGCGCCCGTACGGCGCCGCTTCGTCTTCTCCGTCACCATGGAGAATCACGGCCCCTGGAAACCGGGGCGCCTCGCCGGCATCGACGAGCCGCTGGCGCAGTATTTTCACCACGTCGCCCATACCGGTAATGCGGTGGAGCGGCTGATCGACGGGCTCGCCGGCCGCAGGGCGGTGCTCTGCGTGTTCGGCGACCACGCCCCCTCGCTGCCGGATTGCCGGCCTCCGGCTTCCGGCCCCCTCGCGACCGATTACGCCCTGTTCCGGTTCGGCCGCGGCGAAAGCGGCCCGCCGGCTCGGATCGATCTCACCGCGGCACAGCTCGGCTGTGTCCTGCGGGACGCCCTCGCCCTGAAACAAGCAGGATTGAGGGGATAAGCGTGGCCGTGCCACGGTGGTGACGCATTGCTGCGTGAGCGCTCGCCGGCCATCGGCGCATCGTGCGCGTCAATCAAGAGTCAGGCCGGGGCCCGTGTTCAATGGATCGCAGTCACTGCGCGGCTATGGGAAAAGGGGCTAACGTGACGGCACGGTCCGCCCAGCCCCGGACGGCATCCACCACGAAGTGCGTTACGACCCTGGCGATCCTGGCAAGCGCTCTCGCCATGTCGGGGTGCTCGATCCTGCCGGCGGCGGGGCCGACCACCTCGGCGATCGAGAGCGGCGCCGACATCGCCACCGCCGAAGGCCTGTTCGCCCGCTACGAGATCATCGACGTCACCCCCGCCATCGTCGAGTCCCTGCGGACCCGCCCCCTCGACAGCCTCCTCGTCACCTTCGGGGATCATCGCCCCTCGGTCGAACCGGTGATCGGCATCGGCGACTCGGTTGCGGTCCAGGTCTGGGAAGCCGGGGCCGGCGGCCTGTTCTCCGGCCCGCTCGTCGCCGACCGCTTCTCCGCCGGATCCAAGTCCGCCACAATCCCCGAACAGGTGGTCGGGCCCGACGGCGGCATCACCGTCCCCTATGCCGGCCGCATCAAGGTCGTCGGCCGCCGCACCCAGGACGTCCAGGCGCTGATCGAGACCGAGCTCGCCGGCAAGGCGATCCAGCCGCAGGTGCTCGTCTCCGTCACCAAACCGGTCTCGCAATCGGTCACCGTCACCGGCGAGGCGGCTACGGGCAAGCGCGTGCCGCTCTCGGGCCGCGGCGACCGCCTGCTCGATGTCATCGCCCAGGCCGGCGGCGTGCGCACGCCGGTGGCCGAGACCTTCGTGCGGCTGTCGCGCGGCAACCGCACCGTCACCGTGCCGATGAGCACCGTGGTCGCCAACCCGCGCGAGAACATCTTCGTGCGCCCGAACGACACGCTGACGCTGGTGCGCGATCCGCAGACCTTCCTGGCGGTCGGCGCGCTCGGCTCCACCACCGAGGTGCCGTTCTCGGCCGAAGGGCTGACGCTGTCGCAGGCGCTGGCCCGCGCCGCGGGCCTGCGCGAGGCCCAAGCCGATCCGGAAGGCGTGTTCATCTTCCGCTACGAGCCGGCGGCGGTGGTGCGGCGGCTGCGGCCGAACTCGCCGCTGCTGGCCTCGCCTCAGGTGCCGGTGGTGTACCGGGTGAACCTGCGCGATCCGCAGGGTCTGTTCCTGTCGCAGAGCTTCCGCATGCGCAACCGCGACCTCGTCTACGTGTCGAGCGCGCCGTTCGCGGAGCTGGGCAAGGTTCTGGGCGTGTTCTCGACCGTGACGGCGCCCGTCGCCGCCGGCGCCTCGCTCTACACCGTCACGCGCTGATCCGGCGCGCGGCGCAGTCCGGGGACGCGGCGATGGAAGGCGGCACGGTTCTGGCGGTCATGGGCCTTGCCCGCGAGGCTCGCATCGCCGCAGGACCGGGTGTCGAGACGATCCAGGCCGGCGGCAGCCCCGTCCGGCTGGGCCTCGCCCTCGACGGGCGTCCCTCGCGCAGCCTGCGCGCGGTCGTCAGCTTCGGGATCGCCGGCGGCCTCGATCCCGCCCTGCGGCCGGGGGACGTCGTCGTCGCGACGCATGTCGAGGCCGGGACGCATTATCCGGTCGATCCTGAGATCAGCCGCCGCCTGTCCGCGGCCTTGAGCGGCGTGCCGGGCCGCGTCGCCGCCGGCGGCCTTGCGGGATCCGACGTCGCGGTCATGACCGTTTCCGACAAGGCGGAGCTTCATGCGCGGACCGGCGCCCTGGCGGTCGATATGGAGTCGCACGTGGCCGCCGCCTTCGCCGCCCGTCACGCCCTGCCCTTCGCGGCCATCAGGGTCGTCTGCGATCCCGCGGAACGCGCCCTCCCCGCCTTCGCCGCCGCAGCCCTGACGCCGGAGGGTGAGCCCGACATCCGCGCCGTGCTCGGCGCCCTGCTGCGCGGCCGCGCCCGGATCGGCGATCTGATTCGACTGGGCCGCGATTCTTCGGCGGCCTTCGCGGCTCTCGCCCGCTGTCGCGCCCGGCTCGGGCCCGGTCTCGGGGTGGCCTAAGCGGCCGCCCGGTCGCTGCGCGGCGTCGATCCCTAAAACACGAAGACCCGCGCGGCCGGAGCCGCGCGGGTCTTCGCACTCAGAGCGTGGAAGCCGGGTTCAGGCGGCGGTGCGCTTGCGGGCTTCCTGCTTGGTGTCGACGCCCGAGGCTTTGATCTCGGACAGCTTCTGGGCGACGTTGCGCGAGAACACGAACTCGGCGGGGCGCTGGTTCTCGAGCGAGATCTCCGGCGCCATGTCGCCCTCCGTCCGGATGCCGCGGATCGCGTGCACCAGCGGCTTCCACGGCTTCTTGACCGAGTCGACCACCGAGGAGGCCTCGTAGCCCGAGTGGACCATGCAGTCGGCGCACTTCTCGTAGTTGCCGGTGCCGTAGGCGTCCCAGTCGGTCTCCTCCATCAGCTCCTTGAAGGTCGCCGCGTAGCCCTCGCCGAGCAGGTAGCAGGGCTTCTGCCAGCCGAACACGGTGCGGGTCGGGTTGCCCCAAGGGGTGCAGTGGTAGGTCTGGTTGCCGGCCAGGAAGTCGAGGAACAGGCCCGACTGCTGGAAGGTCCACTTCTCGCGGCCCTTCTCCTTGCCGTGCCGGAACACGCCGCGGAACAGGTCCTTGGTCGCCTTGCGGTTGAGGAAGTGCTTCTGGTCCGGGGCGCGCTCGTAGGCGTAGCCGGGCGAGACGGTGATGCCGTCGATGCCCATGCGGGTCACAGAGTCGAAGAAGTCGGCGATCTTGTCGGCGGACGAGTTGTTGAAGAAGGTGCAGTTGATGGTGACCCGGAAGCCCATCTCCTTGGCCTTGGCGATAGCCGCGACCGCCTTGTCGTAGACGCCGCGCTGGCACACCGACTGGTCGTGCATCTCCTTGTCGCCGTCCAGGTGGATCGACCACGTGAAGTAGGGGCTCGGCTTGTAGTCCTTGATCTTCTTCTCAAGCAGCAGCGCGTTGGTGCAGACGATCGCGAATTTCTTCTGCGCGATGATGCCCTGCACGATCTGCGGCAGATCCTTGTGGAGCAGCGGCTCGCCGCCGGCGATCACGACCACGGGGGCGCCGCACTCGCGCACGGATTCCAGCGCCTCGTCCACCGGCAGGCGCTTGTTCAGGATCTCGTCGGGGTAATCGATCTTTCCGCAGCCGGCACAGGCGAGATTGCAGCGGAACAGCGGCTCCATCATCATGACGAGCGGATAGCGCTTCCGCCCCGTGATGTGCTGCTTGAGGATGTAGCCGCCGATCTTCGCGACGTACCGTATGGGGATTCCCAAGACGCGGCTCCTTAGATGCTGTGGTTCCGGACTTAGCCGGGCTGCTTAGCGTGAGAAGGACAGAAATTCCAGCGCATTAGGCTGGAACCGTTCCGAGAGGGCGCTTGTCAGGCGCGATTTCGAGGGAGTGTGTCGTGCCGGTGTCGCAGCCGGCTGCCGGCCTCTGGGAGGAAGCCGGCGATCGTACGATCCGGAACGGAATGATCTCCTGATTTCCGCCTTCTGCGGCGGATTTTTGACCTTTTCCCGTACAGGCAAACCACAGGGGACGGAACGAGTTCACGATTTCTCGTGCACGGTCCGTGCCGGTTTCCCAGGACTCGTCTGCCCTACGACCCGTTGCCGCCCGGCCTGACCCGTCGTCAGAGCGTCGCCTCGAGTCGATATCCGCCGGCACGCTTGTGCGAAGCGATATCCCCGCGCAATCGGGTTGCAGTGCGCAATCGCACGATCGTCGCCGGAGCGGGCCGGTTTGCCGGGGCGCGTTGCATTCCCTCGCCGGGACAAGTAGGTAGCGCGCCAACGACACGGATGATCGGCGTGGACTCTGTTCGCGTCTCCCCGCGCATCCGGTGTCCGCTGGACAAGGGGCTGCCGACCGACGGCGTCCCATCCGGGTTTCTTGCTCGCGAGGGTCACGTCCCGCGGGTCATGACGAGGATCGATTCGGCGCGTCGCCGCCTGCTGAGGACGCCGCGTCCTGTGTCGCGGGTGAAGGACGGGACAGGACGTCCCGGCCCGTCGTCACGCGGGGACAGGCCGGATCGTTAGGCAGGCAGGGTTTTACGTGATCGAACGTCTCGTCGCGTTTTCCGTCAGGCGCCGCTGGCTGGTACTGGTGGCCGCGGCGCTCCTCACGGTCGCTGGCGCGGGCGCTGCCGCCCACCTGTTCCGCATCAACACCGATGTCGAGCGGCTGATCGAGCCGAGCGTTCCCTGGCGCCAGGACGAGATCGCCTTCGAGAAGGCCTTCCCCCAGCGCACGAACCTCGTCGCCGCCGTCATCGACGGGCAGACGCCGGAGATCGCCGAGGAGGCGGCCGTGCGCTTCGCCGAGGCCCTCAAATCGCACCGCTCCGAGATCGAGACCGTCTACCGGCCCGACGGCGGGCCGTTCTTCGACCGCAACGGCCTCCTGCTGATGTCGCAGGAGGAGCTGGAGCAGACGACCCAGCGCCTGATCGAGCAGCAGGGTCTCCTCGGGCCGCTCGCCGCCGACCCGTCGCTGCGCGGCGTGATGCGGGTGCTCAATCTCGGCGTGAAGGGCGTGAAGAGCGGCGACGCCAAGCTCGAAGATCTCGCGCAGCCGATGACGCAGATCGACGACACCCTGCGCAAGGTGCTCGACGGCCAGCGCGCGCGCATGTCGTGGCAGACCCTGCTCGCGGGCGGACGCAGCGAGACCACGGACACGCGCAAGTTCGTGATGATCCAGCCGGTGCTCGACTACAACGCCCTGGAACCGGGCCGCGAGGCGACCAAGCTGATCCGGCGGGTCGCCGCCGAGCAGAACATCGACGCCGCCCACGGTCTGCGCATCCGCTTGACCGGTCCGGTGGCGGTGGCCGACGACGAATTCGCCACCCTCGCCGACGACGCCTTCCTGAACTACTCGCTGACGACCGCCGCCATCGTCCTGTTCCTGTGGCTGGCCCTGCGCTCCGGTCCGCTCGTCGTGGCGGTGCTGATCACCACCTTCTCGGGTCTCGTCGTCACCGCGGCGCTGGGGCTCCTCATGGTCGGCGAGCTGAACCCGATCTCGGTGGCCTTCGCCGCCCTGTTCGTGGGCCTCGGCATCGATTTCGGCATCCAGTTCGCCGTGCGCTACCGCGCCGACCGGTACGAGCTCGGCAATGTCGAGGCCGCCTTGCGCGGCGCGGCGCGGGGCGTCGGCTGGTCGCTGACCCTGGCGGCGGTCTCGCTGCTCGCCGGCTTCTTCGCGTTCCTGCCGACGAAGTTCCGCGGCGTGTCCGAGCTCGGCCTCATCGCCGGCGTCGGCATGATCGTGGCCTACCTGTTCTCCCTTACCCTGCTTCCGGCCCTGATCGCGGTGTTCAACCCCCGCGGCGAGAAGCGGGCGGTCGAAACGACGTGGATGGCGGGCGTCGATCACTGGATCATCGAGCACCGCAAATGGGTGCTGATCTTCGTCGGCCTGATCACGGTGGCCGGCATCCCGCTGCTGCTGAAGCTGCCGTTCGACTCCAACCCGATGCATCTTCGCAGCCC